>Ga0316206_1000652_pt1 | contig 41331 bp, 38 predicted proteins | sample 6monthpyrite_MG_FD_204942 | JGI IMG/M metagenome (GOLD analysis project Ga0316206, IMG submission 204942) | Microbial mat bacterial communities from mineral coupon in-situ incubated in ocean water Damariscotta River, Maine, United States -... | ecosystem: Environmental > Aquatic > Marine >...
AACCTGCCAAGTCCGTACCCGATGCTTCAGCCATAAACGTCAAAGCTTTTTCGTCACCTTTTTTCATCAGTGCCATTACTTCAAACCATGCACCTGTCAAGGCTTTTGCCAGTTTTGGATTGTCTTTTAAAGTTTCCGTATTGACTACAAGCATATCGATGATCTCACCCGGTGTCTTACTCGAGTCAAAGACAAGGTTCGCACTTTTGTTGTTTGAAATGATCTCGCTAAGCTGCGGGTTCCATGTCGTCATCGCCGTTACTTCATCCGAAGTATAGGCCGCAACCATATCTGCATCTGAGGTATTTACAACTGTTACATCTTTTTCACTCATACCGACAGTCTCTAAACCGCGAGCAAGAAGATAATGTGAGACAGAAAGCTCTACAAGGTTTACTTTTTGTCCTTTGATATCGCTCAAAGTCTTCTTGTCTTTAAGGATAATACCGTCGTTACCGTTGGAATAGTCACCCATAATAAGAGCCGTAGAATCTACACCGCTTGCAGCAGGAATAGTCAGTGCATCCATGTTCGTCATCATACAACCGTCAAACTTGCCTGTTGTATACTGATTGATCGATTCGATATAGTCATTTACCTGGACGAGATCGATCTCAATACCGTATTTCTTTGCCCATTTGTCGACAATGCCTTTTTGCTGAGCATAATCCCACGGCATCCAGCCAACATAGATCGTCCATGATACTTCGAACTTGTCTTTTACTTCCGCCAAAAGTGATGACGCGCCAAGACTCATGACCAGCGATGTGGCAACTAATAGTTTTGATGTAGATGTGAAGATATTTTTCATTAGTGATTCCTGAATAGGTTTTTAAAACACGGCAAGAGGTTTTAAAATCTCCCGGGCTTTTATCCCTCCGTGTAACCCCTATTCATGAGGTCGACAACTCTCGGTCCAGACACAGAATAATCTGTCGGAACCCTAGTCACCTGTTATTGCAGCAGAGGTTTTACAACCTCATGTCATGTTTTCTACAGATAATTATACAGGTATATTTCATAAAATACACAAAAATATGATTAAAAAATAATCAATTTTAAGATCTGTTATTCAGTTATACAGAGGGGACTGACATGAAAGGTTATTAAGAAAGCGTTGTTTTGAAGATTGTAAAAGTGGCGAGGACATATGCTATTCCCAAGCCAGCTTGGGAATAAGCGTAACGTTCTAGAATTAGAAGTTGTAAGTAAGGTATAACTGAAATGTTGTCAAGTCCTCAACATAACCTGGACCTTTTATACCATCTGTATCAAAATCATCATAGATAATTGCAATAGATGTGTCTAACGGACCAAAAGACTTAGACGCTGTAACGGTAACCTCAGATACTGTATCCTTAGGTAGATTACCAACTTCGATGTCTGTAGTGTATAGACCTAAGAAAAGATCAATGTCTGCTGCGGTTCCTTCAAATGTTAGAGCAACTGTGTCTGCACCTGGAAGACTCGCCGTGTTAAACCACCACCAGTATTCAGTATAAAGTGACGATGCTGCACCGGCACTTTGACCATTAGTCGCAAAGTTGACTACACCGTTTGCACTGTCATCAGAATTTCCAGCAGCGTCATCATCTACAGATGAGAATGCCGCTTTGATAGTAACCACATCTTTCATCGCATAACCAAGCATAACTGCATACGCCTTATTGTCTTTATCACCCGTAGTATCATAACTGATGTCAGTATATTGAGCACCGGCAAGAATACCGTCCATATCAAGATCAGCTTGTAACCAATACGCTTTTGAATAACTCTGTAGACCATAGTACCATGCCTGAGCTGTTAGTGGTGCCCATGAATTATTGGTAACTCCCGCCATGTAAGCACCGTCTTTTGCAAAGGTATTAAACTTTCCGCCTGCTGCCGTAACACTTCCAATATTTGGACCTGTATCATCTGCATAACCATTTGATTTTCCGATCCACGCACCCACTAAAGTTGTATCAGGAATATCTTCATTGATAAGTACCATTGATTCAAATGAGTTGTAATCCACACTCCATGTCTCAGTAAAAACAAGTGGCGTTTCAAGTGTCATACGACCGATCTTACCTGTCGTCTTACCAACTGTTCCGGCCAGCCAGGCATCTGATACCCACATCTCATCATCAACACTGACACCAAATGTACTTCCATCTGCTGTTGTCGTATGTGCACCTGACCAAACACCTGATACTAAATTGTTTTCCAGCCCAAGCGTAGAGACCGCTAAGACAGTGACTCCCGCAGACACACCTTCAGTAAGATCAGCCGTTATCCCTAAGCTAAGTCCTGCATCCGCATAACTTGATTCTTTGTCAAACAGATTACCATCATCTCTTGTATCAAACGTATTATAATCCTCACTTTGTGTTCCGTAAAAAAGTTTTACATCCCCATTTACTTTGACATTATCTATCGCATAAGCACTTGTACTAAGTAAGAGTGCTGCCATCAAACTCGTTTTTACTATTTTCATCTAATTCTCCTGAATACGCTTAAAGTTAAAACACGGCAAAAGATTTTAAATCTCCCGGGCTTTTATCCCTCCGTGTAACCCCATATTATGAGGTCGACAACTCTCGGACCGGCACAGATATTTCTGTCGGAACCCTAGTTATCCATTGATGCAGCGAATGTACTGCAACCTTGTGACATGTTTTATTGGTTACAATTGTACATTTATAATTTAAATAAAAAACCAGATTAATGATTAAAATTTAATCAACTTTTAAAATTTGTGTATTGATTTATAGAAAAGAGAGTGCTAATTAGCAATATACCTTAAGTATTGACCATTAAGAACAAACATATACCTATTTAAGGTGCTACAACGTACTCTAGCAAAATACGAAGTAGCTAAGAAGAATAAATTTGGGACTTACCTCTCTTAAAAAAAGAGCCCAAATAGTTTATAAGCACTCAATAAAACTACGATATTATGACATATACTTTAAAAAATATATATTTTTTATGATTAAAAAATAATCATATCATAAAACAAAATTAAACTATATAATTTCCAAAGTTTTTCACACTTATCTTGGGAGGCTTAGTGTACGGGCATCTATGTTTTGTGCTTAGTATAAAATAATGAAGTGAATTACATAAGAGAGCTACTGATTATTTTTTTATTGCACGCCCATTAATAACTGGGCGGCAAAAACAATCGTCCTCTAATAGCGATAATCCGTAAGAATACGCATATAATTAGCACGTTGGTATGCGGCAGGATTGGAGGTATGTGAAAGTGAGATACTTCCTTTCATCTGCTCTATAGAAACATATTCTTTCTCTTGCATCCACGCGCTTAAGTCACTTAATACCGTTTCTATATGTCCTTCTCCATGCTTAAGCAGACTGCTCACCATCTGTACTGCATCTGCTCCACTCATCATCGCTTTAAGTATATCCTCATGGGTATGAACTCCCGTTGATGCACACAGGGAGGCATTGATCTTTTTATACAAGATCGCCGACCAACGTAGAGTCTCGCTGAGATCGTTAGAACTGCTGGGATTTATGGTCTGCAAAGCATTCAGGTTTTCAAGATCGATATCAACATGTACAGGACGGTCAAATAAGACAAGCGCTTGCGCACCTGCATCAACAAGTTTTTTTGCCATCTGGGCGGGAGCGGAGAAGACAGCATTCATCTTTACACTAATGGGAATAGACACATTGGCTTTTACAGTGCTTAGCGCATCAATATAAAGCTGTTCAACATCTCTGGCATCAACATCTGTATCTGTAGGGATATAGGTGATATTCAACTCAAGCGCATCTGCGCCTGCCTGCTGTAATTTTTTGGCATAATGTATCCATCCTCCTGTCGAAACACCGTTGAGTGAGGCAATCACAGGAATACTAAGCTCTTTTTTAAGTCTGCGTATCTCATCAAGATAATCGTCTGATTCGATGTTGCTGAGCGACACTTCAGGAAAATAGCCCAATGCCTCGGCATAACTTTCACTCCCTTTAAAAAGAAAATGATCTAATTCATGCGCCTCATGATTGATCTGTTCTTCAAAGATGGAGTGAAGTACCACTGCCGCTGCGCCACTGTCTTCAAGTCTTTTAATAGAGTCAAAAGAAGCCGTTAAAGGGCTAGCGCCCACAATGATCGGGTTTTTTAAAGCAAGTCCCATATATGTTGTTGTTAAGTCCATTAGATTCCTTCTCCTTCGTCTTTATAGGACATCTGCGCTATGTTTTGATAGCGTTTGTACATATCTTTAGCATGATGGCGCGCTGTTTCAAGGTAAGCTTTGGCATTATCGGCATTCATCTTTTCAACCATCTTGAAGCGGCTCTCTTGATACATAAAGTTCTTCACATCGGTCTTTGGCCCTTTATAATCCAGAATCATCGGATTTTTTCCCTCTTTTTCAAGATCTGGGTTATACCGAAACGTTGCCCATAGACCTGAATCTACGGCAAGTTTTTGATGATCCATCCCGTAACGGAGATCATAACCATGCGCCACACAATGCGAATACGCAATGATGATAGAAGGTCCGTCATAGGCTTCTGCTTCCACAAAGGCCTTGAGTGTTTGCGAATCACTCGCCCCCATCGCCACACGGGCTACATAAACGTTCCCGTAAGCAATGGCCATCATAGCCAAGTCTTTAGGGACTTGAGGTTTCCCACCCGCTGCGAACTTTGCAACAGCCCCCGTCAAAGTCGCCTTGGACTGCTGGCCTCCGGTGTTGGAATAGACCTGCGTGTCAAGGACCAAGATATTGACATTCTTACCGCTTGCAAGCACATGATCAAGACCCCCATAGCCAATATCATACGCCCAGCCGTCTCCACCGATCATCCAAACTGATTTTTTCACTAAGTAATCACTCAGACTACTAAGACGTTCTGACGCGGTTCCCTTTAATGATGAAAGAACCTTTTTAAGTTCTTCGACCCGTTCTCTTTGCTTAAATATCTCCGGCTCATCTTCTTGCTTAGAGGCTAAAATACTCTCACACAGTTCTTCACCCACTTCACCCTTAAGTTCTTCAAGGACTTCTCGTGCGTTGTGCGTATGTTTATCAATTGCCAGTCTAAATCCCAAACCGAATTCCGCATTATCTTCGAACAGGGAATTTGACCAGGCAGGTCCGCGTCCATCCTCATTTTTTCTCCATGGCGTAGTAGGAAGGTTCCCCCCATAAATAGAAGAACATCCCGTTGCATTGGCGATAACCATCCTGTCTCCAAAGAGTTGTGAGGCCAGTTTGATGTACGGTGTCTCCCCACACCCCGGGCAAGCTCCTGAAAACTCAAAAAGAGGTTCGAGAAATTGCGATTCTTTGACTTTGGCATGGTCGAGTTTACCTCTGTCATAAGAAGGGAGTTTCGTAAAATAGTCCCAGTTCTCAGCCCCGCTCTCTCGAAGAGCTTCTTGCGGCTGCATATTGATCGCTTTGAGATTACTTTGAGACTTGTTCTTAGCAGGACATACTTCCACGCATAAGCTACATCCCGTACAGTCTTCCACAGCGACTTGAAGTGTAAACTGCTCCTGCGGCTCAAAGCTCTTGCCTTTTGCTTTTACATAGTTGAATATACCCGGTGCATCAGAAAGCACCTCATCATCAATCACTTTAGAGCGTATAGCTGCATGAGGACAGACAAGGGCACATTTATTACACTGGATGCAGACTTCAGGATCCCAAACCGGAACTTCCAGCGCCGTACTTCGTTTTTGATACTGTGTTGTTCCGCTTGGCCATGTCCCATCATCAGGCATAGCAGAAACAGGAATCTCATCTCCCTCTCCGGCAATAAGTTTGGCTGTTATATCATGAACAAAGTCATCAAAATCACCTTGAACCATAGGTCGCAGGGCTATATTTCCTTTCGTCTGTGCAGGGATATCAATCTCAAAAAGATTGGCCAGGGTGTTGTCTACGGCGGCATTGTTCATATCAACAATGCCCTGACCTTTTTTTCCGTAACTTTTTTCAATGCTTCCTTTAATCTTCGCTATAGCTTCATCATGTTCCAAAATGCCTGATATCGCGAAAAAGCAGGTCTGCATCACGGTGTTGATACGTCGACCCATCCCGCTTTTTTTCGCAACACTCGCCGCATCGATCACAAAAAGATGAAGCTTTTTAGAAATGATCTCTTCTTGAACATTAAGGGGGAGCTTTGAGAAAACGATCTCTTTGGCAAAAGGGGAGTTAAGCAAGAAGGTAGCCCCTTCTTGCGCATGTTTTAAAATATCAAACTTTTCAAGAAAGACACTCTGATGGCAAGCAACAAAATTGGCATGTTCAATTAAATACGTTGATTGTATAGGCTTTGGACCAAAACGAAGATGCGAAGTTGTCATAGACCCTGATTTATTAGAATCATACACAAAATAGCCCTGGGCAAAATGCTCCGTCTCTTCTCCAATGATCTTGATGGAGTTTTTATTGGCACCTACCGTTCCGTCAGATCCAAGACCGTAGAAAATTCCTCTGAAAGTCTCTTTGTCATCAATAGAAAAAGAACTGTCCCATTCTAAAGAAGTATGGCTTAGATCGTCATGTATACCGATCGTAAAGTGATTCTTCGGCTTAGCTTTTGAAAGTTCATCAAATACGGCCTTTATCATAGCCGGGGTAAATTCCTTTGAAGAAAGGCCATAACGTCCCCCAATGATACGAGGCATCTCAAACCCAAGCCTTCCTTCTTCGCGTTCTTCGTTTAAGGCACTTACTATATCCAGATAAAGAGGTTCACCTAATGACCCTGGCTCTTTTGTACGGTCAAGTACGGCAATAGAAACAGTTATCTTTGGTAAAACGGAAAGAAAATGTTTGATAGAAAAAGGACGATATAACCGCACTTTAATCACCCCTACCTTTTCACCTCGGGCATTGAGATACCTAACCGTCTCATCCGCGGCTTCTGCTCCTGAGCCCATCAAGATGATGATGCGCTCTGCATCTTCTAATCCGACATAATCAAAAAGATGATACGCTCTACCGGTAAGAGCAGCAAACTTATCCATACTCTCTTGAAGGACACTGGGAAGTACCTCATAATAATTGTTAACACTCTCGCGCCCTTGAAAATAGACATCAGGGTTTTGGGATGTCCCGCGAATAAAAGGATGATCAGACGAAAGCCCTCGAGAACGGTGCTCAAAGACGAGAGTCTCATCGATCATCTCTTTCATGATGACTTCGTCCAAGAGTTCTATCTTGCTCTCTTCATGAGACGTCCTGAAGCCGTCAAAAAAATGGATAAAGGGAATACGTGATTTTAAGGTTACGGCCTGAGCAATAAGGGCAAAATCATGGGCTTCTTGAACCGAATTTGAGGAGAGCAAGGCAAAACCGGTCTGGCGTATCGCCATCACATCACTGTGATCACCAAAGATTGAAAGTGCCTGCGCAGCAACAGAACGCGCAGCAACGTGAATGACGGTAGAGGTCAATTCCCCTGCTATCTTGTACATGTTAGGAATCATCAGTAAAAGACCCTGAGAAGAGGTGAAAGTCGTTGTCAAAGCACCCGTTTGTAAAGAGCCGTGCACCGCGCCGCTTGCACCACCTTCACTTTGCATCTCCATAATCTCAGGAAGCGTACCAAAAATATTTTTTTCACCTCTGCTAGAGTAGATATCACTGAGTTCAGCCATCGGGGAAGAAGGCGTTATAGGATAAATAGCAATAACTTCGTTGATCTTATGCGCGACACGCGCAACCGCTTCGTTTCCGTCAATTGTCACCATAGTCTTTTTCACGATATTGTCCTTTACACTTTTTATGCTCTACCGTTAATGATAGCACTTAAAATGTAAAAGACTTTTTAATAGCTTATTATTGCTCTTTTTGTAATCCTATCGTTATCTGTTCTTTTCTTGGTAAAACACAGATCTGAATACTATAAAGTTTTTCGAGTTTTGGGAAGTGGGATAGAGATAACATGACTCTATTATAAAAACTTGGAAGTTTGGTAATGAGATGTTTTTAATATGGTGGTCTGTACTGGACTCGAACCAGTGACATCTACCTTGTCGAGGTAGCGCTCTACCAACTGAGCTAACAGACCATTGGTAAGAAGGATGGAAGAATAGCTAAAATTCTTTTAGTCTTTCTTTAAAGAGACTAATTTTTTAATATAATATTTTTTCTTAGTCTTATTAAATGTTTTTTGTGCTAAAAATATACCTAAAGGATTTATTATGCAAAAAGATCTCAAGTCATTTTTCTTCTTAATCTCATCAGCCTTACTATTTGTATTACTCTCCGGTTCATTCTTTGCCTATACGTATTTTGACTTTGCTAAGTATTTAAGCCCACATGAACAGACTCAATTATTTATGGGTGGGCTCAGTGTTTTTGCAATAATCTTTCTCATCTTATATCTCTTTGCTAAAAAGTTCTTATTTCCAATCCTTGACCTTAGTCGTGTTGTGTCTGCGCAGAAGGAAGGAAACACACCCTATGAGTTTACGCCCTTCTTTGATGACGAGATCTCCTTTATTAATGAACACCTTGTGGGAATAAAGCAAGCGCTTGACAAAGATGTTGATGCTCTTGATCAGCTTTCCCTCGTTGACAACCTGACCGGTATCAAAAACCGTCGTTACTTTTTTGAATTTGGCGAAGGGCTTTTTAAGCTGGCCAAGCGTAACAAAGAAGACCTTTCTGTGATCATGTTTGATATTGATAATCTTAAAACGATCAATGTGAAATATGGAAACAAGACAGGAGATAACATACTCAAAGTTTTAACCGAGGTGACAGAACGCCATATACGAAAAAGTGATATTCTCTCCCGCTTTGGAGGAGAAGAGTTTGCTATCTTGCTTCCTCGGGCCAGTCATGAAGACGCAGGGATTGTTGCTAAAAAGATACAAAATACTCTGGAAACACCTGATTTTAAACATAAGGCAGATACTTATTTTAGTATCAGTGTCGGAATATCATCCTTATGTGAAGAAGATATCTTTTTACGTGATATCACCCTAAGAGCTGACGCGGCACTACTCAAAGCCAAGGATAACGGACGAAACCGTATCGAGTTTAGTTAAGTGCCTTTTGTAAAATTCCTTGACTAAGGATATACCATCCCAAGCCTACTATCACAATACCAAAAAGGGCCATTACCTTAGCCACTTGACGACGTGTTTCTTTGCAATTGTCTCCACAAGACCTATCTGCTCTATTACAATCTTCATTCATTACTATCTGCTCTTTCTTTTTTCAGATTATAATAACATTTTCTAAAGAAATACCTGCATTTTGCAAAATTAACATTAATACTATTTTCTTTAATATATAATCTTTAGATAATTCAAAATAAGGTCAAAGATGTTCAGTAATCCAACCATAGGAGAGAGTCTTACCGATGACAGCATCATGTTTTATGAACTCTCTTTGGATACACAAGAACGCTTACTTTCTTTTGCCAGTGTGACTCATCCTAGCGATAAGTTTTGGGATGTTTTACCCGTAGCCTATATTTATCAAAATAAAGCACACATGAGCCAGACAGAGATTGATGATGAGGCACTTTTACAGCTTGGCATTATTTAAAAAAAACTATAAACACACAAGACAGGGCTTGTTTGTTTGCAATTGTTACATTGTATGCTATTATATGCTATCAAAAAATAAAGATACATACATATGGAAGATGAAAATGCTCTTTTGCATAATTACGCCAATTATCACAGTATTTTATATGTTGAAAACAATAAAGGGTTAAGGGAAAAACTTTCCCAGCTTCTTTCAAAATATTTCAAAGAAATTTTTGTTGCCGACGATACTGTGTCCGGCATGAATATATTTAAAGAGAAACGTCCTTCAATCATCATCACCGAGACTATGCTAGAGAACACGGATGGGATGGAGATGATCCAAGCTATCAAAAAACTCGTTCCGGCAACAAAGATAATCATTACTTCACGGCATGATGACAAAGAGCTTCTTTACAAGTCGATTAAACTGGGCGTATCTGAATATTTCAAAAAACCTGTTTCTACCGATGATTTACTCACAAGTCTGGCACATATCGTATCTGAGAACAGAGAACTTGAAAATCGTTCACTTTTTGAAACATACATGCATGACATCGTTAACTTTCAGAACAATATTTTAATGCTTCTAGAAGGTGAAAACCTCCAATTTGTCAATCAAATGTTTTTAGACTTTTTTGAGGTAGCCTCGATAGAAGAGTTTGAAGAAAAGCATGAAGACTTCGGACATGTACTTAAAGCACATAAGGGCTTTTTATTTAATGTTCCCGGGCATAGCTGGTTTGAAACGGCAAGTGAAAATCCTGACAAGCTCTTTCATACTAAACTATTCAGCAAAGACCAAGAAAGCAACCATTTTATCTTAAAGCTTCATCCAATTCCCAGCAAAGAAGGCTCGTATATCCTTTCACTCAATGATATTACAGAACTAAACCTTCTGGGCCTTTTTGACAGCGATGCTGTTAAAAGGGACAAAACGCTTAGAGACAGGGACACCCTGTTTAAACTTTTCGATGTTTCTCAAAAAAATTCTGCCGAACTCACCTTGCATAATTATTATAAGGGCTTAACCATATCCGGGCCGGCCATAATTACAAACGCCAACCTTGTCAAGGTCACCATAAAGACTTCTTACGTTCAACAAAAAGCGATTAAATATGAGAAGAAAGTCATTATCAGTTCTGAGCTCTTTCCCGCAGATGTCATGTCGATAAACATAGACAAAATCAGCTTTGAGGAACAGAGTATCGTTATCTCAGATGCCAGCTTTTTGCCCACTTCTCCAACACAGAGAGAACATATCCGGCTGCAACCCGATGACAACTATCACATCACTCTCTTTTATGATGAAAGAAAGTTCTTTGGCGAGATAAAGATTATTGATATTTCGGTAAATGCCTGTAAGATCTTGATTAATGCACTTCCTCCCGGTTTCGAAAATATTAAGAAGTTCCATCTGGATATGGTTTTAGGACAGGTTTCCGGAGTCAGACCGGTACTTGTAAATTCACCGGTTGAGATTATGTCAGTCAAAGAGGTTCAAAATCGGAACTTCATTGTTTTAACCTATAAACTGGAGCTGACAACACGACAAGCACTTGAAGACTACCTGAGAAAACGTCAACTTGCACTCGTGCGTGAATTCAAGGAGAGAAAATTATGAGAACACAACCACAAGGAAAAAATAATGAACACTAGAACAACTCCAGAACTTCCATCCATATCCATCCTAAGGAAAATCCTATGAATGCCAATAAACAAATCGCTCTTATGTTAAGCATCGTCGCTATTGTTTTTATGTCCGTTTTTTACTTCTTACTTGAAGAGTTTACTTTGCAAGAAGCAAAAAATAGAGTGACTAACGTTTTGACCCAGTATCACGCCATTCAGCACTTTAATAAAACTGTGCAAAAGCCTCAAATATACAATTTACAAAAAGAGGGCGTCATTTCCAAGGATTACTTTGACCCTAGCCTCATGTCTTCTTCTTTTATCGCATCACATGTTGCGACAGAGCATCAAAAATTTCTTAAGGAACAAGGCTTAAATACACACATTGAACTCAAGTTTGCATCAAAAAATCCTACAAATCCAATAAACAAAGCAACTCCCTATGAAGCAAAAGTATTGGAAAACATGGAAAGTAACAATCTTGAATATTTTCTTGAGACTATTGAAAAAGATGGACATAAGCAGCTGTTTTACGCCTATGCAACTAACAAAAACACCCCATCATGTCTTCGGTGCCATGGAGACCCTAAAGATGCACCTGCCGATATGATTGAAAAATATGGTTCAAAAAACGGTTTTTTTGAAAAAGAAGGCGATGTTAGAGCTATTGTCGCACTTTACACGCCTTTAGATACTGAAGATACCGAGAAAGATGTCTTTTTCTATTTTGTACTTGCGCTTTTGTTCGCTACCTTCTTAATTATTTTTATTCTTATGCGTTTTTATAACAAAAAAATCGGAGAGAAAGATACAATGCTTATGGAGCAATCCCATTTTGCTACAATGGGAGAACTGTCCAGTATACTTGTAACACGATGGAAGCAGCCGCTAACTCTTATCAGTTCACGGGTTAATAATCTTATTCTTGATGTTGAGATGGATATGGTTGACCCTGAAATCCACCTCAAAAACCTTGAAGCAGTCGCAGCAGAAACACAAACTCTCTCCAGTTCGATTGATTACTTCAAACATTTCTTCAACCCTGATAGAAGTAAAAGCTGCGTGGATATTAATAGCATCATTGAAGAGTCTCTTATCATTCTGTATAAGCTTATCAAAGATAAAAATGTTTCGGTAGAAAAGAAGTATGCTTCTTTAAACAAACACGAAGTATGTGTTAGTGTTCTGATGTTGGTTATAACCCAAGTACTCAAAAGTATTCTAGAAAACGTCACAACTACTGAACCTGCTCTTGTTATCTCTACTGTGCAAAAAGGATCTACTTTACACCTGACAGTCACCGTAAATGAAACAAATATACTGCCTCAGGACTTTCATCAAAATATTAATACAGACTCAATAAAAGATGAAAATATGAATTTGTATATGGTAAATATGTTAATACAAAAACAACTTAGCGGAAATCTAGACGTTACCTTGGACGCATCTTCGACCCTTATCTCTATCTCTATGCCTGTTTTTGAGTGTAAGGAAAAGTAATGGAAATAAATATCACTAAATTAAAGACGTACGCCGAAACTATTTCTGTCTTGTATGTCGAAGATGATGTGAACATTCAAGAACAGATACATATCCTTCTTTCACGTTTTTTTCCAAACATTGATCTCGCTCAAAATGGAGAGGAAGGACTCTTCAGCTACACAGAAAAAAAGCATGATCTTGTAATCAGTGATATTAATATGCCAATTATGAATGGTATAGAGATGATCAAAAAACTCAATGAATTCGAAGAGCCTCCTGTCACGCTTGTCACCTCAGCTTATAATAACTCAGATTACCTGATTCAGCTTATTAACCTCAACGTCTCACAGTTTGTACTGAAACCCTTTAACCATAAACAGTTCCTCATCGACCTGTATTATATTGCAGAAAAAATATTTTTTAAAAAAGAATATTTAACCATGCAAGAGAAATTGAAACATACCAATCAAACCCTTCACGACATGATTGAAAATTCAAATCATGCCATTGTCATTCTTGAGAAAAACCAAATCAAAAGTGCGAACCCAGCCTTTATGGAACTTGCAGGTTATAAGGATATGGAGAGTTTAAACATAGAAATGCCTCAGCTTGGATCCCTTTTCGACCCATGTTACAACTGTATTCAGGCAGAAGACAATCAAACTTTTCTGAAGGTATTACAAGAAGAAGACAAATCCAAGCATCTTGTTAAGCGATATGCCGAAAATATGAATGATTCAAAAGAGTATGCTGTTGGCCTTAGTGAAGTTTCAAAAGAAAATGAGACCTATTTGCTTAGTTTTACAGAGATCAGTCCTTATTTAAAAAATTATAAATTTGATCCCACTACCGGTCTTCCCAATAGAATATCAATCCTTGAAAACATAGAAACACTCCGAATGGATCACAGCACGATTTTCACGCTTGCAATTACAATCAAACACTTTGAAGAATACGCGAAATGGAAAGGCAAACAAGGGGCAAAAGACCTTGAACGCTTAATTTCAGAGCAGATCACGGGACGCTTACAACAAAGCGGTTTTTATAAAGATGTCATTCTCACTCGTTTTGGAAGGAATCAGTTCCTTCTTTTAAGCGCACAAGAGCTCCAAGAAATAGTGCCCTATATTAAAGGCTTAAAAATCCATCCGGCCAACCTTAATCAGGAAAAGACCGATCAAAAAATATTCAATTTTACACCCATGCACAAACTTTTATCTTTTCCGGGAAGTCTCGATCTTGAAAGTTTGGAAATTCAACTTATTAATACGTATGACGAGCTACTTTTTTAAAGTTGTACAACATGATAACAGTAGAAAAAAATGGGACAGGACTGGGTCTAAACAGCTGTAAACAGCTTATAGAAGAACAATCAGGTAGCAAAATTCCCATATCATCCACTAAAGATAGTACGGAAGTAGTGATACACCTACTTAATATCAATCCGAAACTACGAAACGCCACACTAGCACACAAAGGTAATGCATGAGCTTTTATATCATACGACAACCAATCCTAGATAGAGATCAACGGATTGTCGCCTTTTCTATAAATTATCCCGAGTCTGAAACAGTGAGTACTTTTCAAAGTCTTCAAAATGCCCTCGACAAAATTTTCGATATAGGGATGGATACGCTACTGGCAAGTACCAAAGGGTTCTTAACAATAGACTCCACGGTTTTCAAAGATAGGATTACCGACACCATCCCCCCTAGTGGTTTTTGTCTGATACTAGATGCTGACCCCTATATACTTAGACGTCTAATGGGTCCATTAAAGGAACTCAATGAATTGTCTTATGAGCTCACCTTATCTGTTAGTAACTACTCTTATTTTGATGAATGTGAGGCTTACCTACATTATTTCACCTATGTCAAACTCAATGCCAAGTTTCTACAAAAAGAAGAGATAGAAAAGATTATAGAGCGTATAAAACTGCACAGACCTAAGGTTCTGATCACCAACATAAGTACTCAAGAGCTCTTTGCCTTTTTCAAAGAAAAAGGCGCAGATCTTTTTCAAGGAAATTATCTTGCCAAATCCTTTATTACCAAAGACAATAAGATACCTCCTGAATACAAGGTTGTTATTGACTTACTCAATCTTCTTGACAGTGATCAACCGATGTCAAAGATATCACATTACTTTTCTTCTTATCCTAAACTTACACTTTCCCTATTACAGTTTTTAAATTCTGCAAGTTTTTTCCTGAAGGTTCACGTTAAGTCGATAGATCACGCCATCTTGCTACTGGGACGTAAACAGATGAGACGATGGCTACTCTTAACCGCTTTTTCCAAGGCCTCAGGCAATGCAGATATTTTTGTCAATCCTCTCTTGACACTTGCACAAAGTCGTTCAAGTCTTATGGAAGCGTTGGCACTATTGATTAACGAAGATCAACATCAAGCTGCCTTTATTGGGAGTCTCTCTTTATTAGAAGCCTTGACTCAGGTACCTATAGAAAAAATTCTAACTGACCTAAGCCTCGACGAATATATACGTAAAGCAATACTTGAATTTGAAGGTACTCTCGGAACTCTCCTTGAGCTTGTACTAAGTACAGAGCAATCCCAGTATGAAAAAATCGAAACCTGTCTACACGCCTTAAAAATTGATAGTCAAGATTTTCAAAAAGCTCTAGCAAAAAGTTATGAGAAGAAGAACTTTCTACCAAACAGACAAGAGAAATAAACATTCCCAAGGAGAACATCAAAACAACTTTTCTACTTAAGTTCACTTTTTCATCCTCTTTAAGAATTCTTTTTTGTTTAGTGTGGTTATAATAGGTATTCTTAATATGTAAAAGGAATGCCAATGGCTGAGACGCCTAAACAAAACTGTTACCTTCTTGACACCTCCGTTATCCTTGATGATCCTTTAAATATACTTCGCCTCAATGACAATAATGAAAATGCTGTTGTGATCACTGACATTGTTTTGGCTGAGCTGAATAACAAAAAAGATGATATGCGAGGAGATGCGGGTTTTAGAGCCAGAGAGTTTTTTCGTTCATCTGATAATGAGCAAGGCCAAACCATTAAGTTTTCAGACTTACCGGAGTGCATAAAAAAGTCTTGCACAATAAATGAAAAAGAGTGTAAAGATAAATATTACCGTATGAGCGTCAATTTCCCTGATGCTGTACTGCAAGAGAATCAGGTGGGTCATGGTATTCCTTTGTACATCATTTATAGAGAATCCTACAAAATCTCAAAGAACTATCATCATGAGTACGGCCTCAATGATGCAAAGATCGGTGAGATAGCTAGTGATTACGGTCTCACACTTCTTACCAATGACATCTCTTTCAAAATTGCATCTGAGGTTCAAGGTATAAGCACTCAAAGTCTTCGTGATTCAAGTGTTGAAAGGCCTGATGAAATAGAATTTGCACATAGTTTTGTATATAAGGGCGAAGAACCCGAACTTGACGACCTTGAAAAGCATATGAACTTTGAACAAATGAGCTTTATACAAGAGTCAGGTGATGCATCGCAGATCTATGAGACCGGTATTCAAAAATATGCCCTTGTTCATAACCAACATTTGGAGTGGTGTGACTTTGACAGGCGTTTTGGAGAGTTTTATGATGATAATCTTGTCCGTCCCATCAATCTAGAGCAGAAGTTTTACTTTAGTATGCTCACGCATCCACAGAACTATATAACAGCGGTATCTGGTGCAACAGGATCAGGGAAGACCCTCATCGCATTACAGGCCGGCTTGGAGATGCTTAAAGAGGGTATTATCGAAGGTATCATTTACTCACGAAACACGGTAACAGCAAATGACCAACAATCTGAGCTTGGTTTTAGAAAGGGAGATGAGGGACAAAAACTTGGTTACTTTATGTACCCCTTATATTCTGCCATCAATTACACCATAGAACATATGAAGAAACACTCTATTGACTCCCAAGTAGAATATACCGGTAATATAAATTCTATGAAGCAAGAGACCGCGACCGAGACCTTTATGGTCAATAATAATATCGAAGTCATGGATATTGCCCATCTACGAGGAACAACGATCTCGAAAAAGTTTGTCATTATTGATGAAGCACAAAATATGACAGCAGCAACACTCAAGCTTATCGGAACACGTATGGGAGATGGAACTCGCATGGTTGTTATGGGAGATCCGAACCAGATTGATCATCCCTTCCTCTCAAAACGAAGAAATGCCCTGGTTGCACTGTTAAAAAAAGCAAAATCTGAAAACTTTATAGCTGGTATTCAACTCAGACATACTATTAGAAGTGAAATTGCGAACTGGTTTGATAAAAACTTTTAGGCGTATGCCTTTAAGTCTTTGACTATAAATATACAGTATTATTTCTGTATTATTATCTTAGAAGGAGAATAAAATGGATGCGATGCTTTTAATAGCCATTCCCTTTGCTATAGTTGTTTTCATACTTTGGGTTGGCGGATTTGTTTACATGTTTCTCAATATTATGCGCAATGATCCTCGTGAAATAAAATTTAGAGACGATGCAGGTGAGACATTAGGGATTTTACCTAAAAAAATAGATTAAGAATTAGAAGTGTTTAAAGAAGTTAGTTTGCTGTTGATTACGGGCAGAGCCCGCTAATCAACTTAGATAGGTAAAACTCTGATTTTTTGAGAAAGCTTCTCTTTAAGCGCTGCTTCAATCGCGTAAAGTGTACCTGTTGAAGATGATGTACAACTACTACATGCACCTAGGTAACGGATATATACGTCGATATTTTCATCTGTTGATTTAACATCAATAACTTCCATATCTCCACCATCCATAACTAGGAATTGACGGATATTCTCATCAACTACAGCGTCAATTGCTTTAATCTTTTGAACAAGAGTCATTCCTTCGAAATCACCCTTTGAACCAGCGTCTGCAGCTGCAGCCATCTTCTCTTTGTCCATCTCTTTACGCGTATCATCAAGAATGTCAACTAGGTAATACTCACGGTCTTCGTGTCCACCTGGTTTAATACATGACTTACAGAAACCACCGGCCTTAGTGTAGTCAGTGATCTGTTCAACGGTAGTAAGATCATTAAGTTTAATAACTTCTTGAAGTGTTGTTAGAGAAACACGTGCACATTCACACACAATGATTTCTGTCTCAAAAGTTCCTTCATCAACACCAAGATACATACCTGCTGCTTTTTTGATAACGTCATAAGCCATTACTGAACAGTGCATCTTTTGAGGTGGAACTGCCGGAGTATCCGGATTGTCACGTAAAGCGAACTCAACATCGATGTTTGTGATCTTGACTGCTTCTTGTACTGTTTTGTCAATACACAGTTCTGTCATTACATCTGAAGATGCGATAGCCGTACCACAACCGAAAGATTTAAACTTAGAGTTAACGATCTTGTCGTCTTTAGGATCGACTTCCCAATATAAACGGACTGCATCTCCACAGCTTTCTGCACCAAAATCAGCAACAATTAGTTTGTTACCATGACTTGCTGCTTCTTCTTCTGTAATCTCACCTTGATGTTGTGGATTATTCATAAGAGTTGTTACTTTATTTGAATATGCGTCCCATAAAGACTCGCCTAATATATCATTCTTTGCCATAAGGATTTCCTTTAATAGATTTTATTTAGTGATGGTGTAATTCGCACTCGCGAACTTCACCACCTGTTGTTGGTCCTACTTTAGCATATGAGCTAGAGATACCACGAAGACGGTGAACACCATCTACAAAAGCCTTAATAACATAATCAGCTTCTTCTTCTGTTGTATAACGGCTAAGACTTAGACGCATACCTGTATGTGCAAGTTCATTATCTGCACCAATTGCTAACATTACTGTGTTACCTTCAAGATCTGCTGATGCACAAGCTGAACCTGTTGACGCACCAATAAGAGAATTATTAAGATCCCATAACATTCCTTCACCTTCAACACCACGTATCGAGATCAAAATAGTGTTTGGTGTACGGTTTGCTCTGTCACCAACAACAAAAACATCTTCAAGTTTAAGAAGTTCGTCTTCGATACGGTCACGTATCTTAGCAATACTAGCCATTTTCTCTTCAATGTTAGTTGTAGCAAGTTCTATTGCCTCGCCCATACCGACAATTCCTGGTACATTTAGCGTTCCCGAACGACGGCCACCCATCTGTTCACCACCATGTAAAAGAGGTGTAAGTTTACGTGAGTTTTTGATATAAAGGGCGCCTATGCCCTTTGGTCCATGAAACTTGTGTGCTGAAAAAGACATAAATGCGATATCCATATCAGATACATTAACAGGAATCTTACCAACAGCTTGAACCGCATCAGTGTGAAAAAGAACACCTTTTTCTTTACAAACATCAGAAATCTCTTTGATTGGAAAAATCATTCCTGTTTCATTATTTGCCCACATAACAGAAACAAGTGCTGTTCTGTCTGTAATAAAAGATTTTACTGTATGTGCTTCAATAATACCTTGTTCATTTACTGGAAGGTAAGTAACCTTCACACCACAGTGTTCTTCTAAGTATTTACACGTGGCTAAGATTGATGGATGTTCAATCTCAGTTGTTACGATGTGGTTTTTATCACCGTGTTGCATAAGGTCAGACCAGATTGATTTTATAACCCAGTTGTTTGACTCAGTTGCGCATGAAGTAAAAACGATATCATCATTATCATTTGCACCGATACCAGTATAAACCTGATCAATCGCCTTTCTTAGCGCTGGGTGAGTTTTAGTTCCGAACTTATGAAGTGAATTTGGATTTCCAAACATTTCAGACATATATGGTAACATTGCTTCAAGAACTTTTGGGTCCATTTGAGTTGTTGCGTTGTTATCTAAATAAGCTTGCATATAATTCCTTTTGATTTTTTCAAGTATCTCTAAACGATAATAATACTCAAAATTTTTAATTAAGACAATTTTTGTCCTCTTTCGATAACGGTATAATAATAGGTATTTGTTAAGTTTATGCTTAAGATTAATTTATAGAAAGTTTACCTTAAGAAAATTTTTAGTTATGCATTCATCAAAGAGATGAGTGCTTCAACACTTTCATCATACACAGCAATATAAGATGAACCTTGAGAGATGAAGGTTTCCATCTTTTCTTTCTTCGAAATTGCCTCGTCTAACTCTGTATCATTGCCTGCCGTATAGGCGCCAATTCTGATCAACACTTCATTCTCTTTTAATAATGTATATAAACGTCTGAATTTTCGCGCCGCTTCAAAATGCTCAGCAGAGATAATATCATTCATTACCCGAGACGCTGAATTAAGGATATGTATAGGAGGATAAATACCAAAATCAGTCAATTCTCTTGAAAGAACAATATGCCCGTCAAGAATAGAACGGGACTGGTCGGCAATAGGATCATTCATATCATCGCCTTCAACCAAGACCGTAAAAAATGCTGTAATCGACCCCTTACCTTCTTCTTTTCCGGCTCTTTCCATTAACTGAGGAAGTAGTGTCAAGGAAGAAGGAGGGTAGCCTTTTGAGGTTGGCGGTTCACCCAAGGCAAGACCAATCTCTCGCTGAGCCATAGCAAAACGTGTTACAGAGTCCATCATAAAGAGTACATCCTGTCCCTGATCTTTAAAAAACTCAGCTACAGACATTGCCGAAAAAGCCCCATACTTTCGCATTAAGGGAGAATCATCCGATGTCGCAACAACAATAACAGTATTGGTAAGATCGCCTCCAAGGTTTTTTTGAATGAATTCAGGAACCTCACGGCCACGCTCACCAATCAGAGCGACTACCTTCACTGGAGCTTCAGCACCCCGAACTATCATACCCATCAGTGTCGACTTACCTACTCCTGATCCGGCAAAGATTCCTAACTTTTGTCCCTTTCCACATGAAAGAAGGGTATCAATAGTCTTGACACCCACCGAAAATTTTTCATCTATCATTCCTCTTGACATCGCCGCTATAGGCTGTTTGATGATAGGAGATTGAGAAGAACAGTGCAGAGGACCTTTTCCGTCAATAGGGTTCATAAACGGATCAACCACACGGCCTAAAAGCTCAGGTCCAAGATCAATTTTCATCCCATTTTGTTTTAAAAAGACCTCATCACCGACGCAATACCCTTCAATAAAAGAGAAAGGGCTGATAGCAAAATTATCTTCACGTATCTCCGTCACCATCCCCATTGTATTCATCTGCGTCTCTTTGGCAATCATACATACCGTATCACCAATACTTACCTTTAAGCCCTTAGCCAAGACCATGGTCGCATTAATCTCAGTAATCGTTCCAAATACAGGTGAAAGATTCTTACCTTTGATACGATTTCGAAGGGAGTTTAAGGGCATGGGTGTCTAATACCTATTTCCTACAGGGGCATTGATAAGAGAGAAAAACTCTGCCCTGGTCTTTTCATCTTTTTTAAAGAGTCCGCGAAGGGCCGAAGATGTCGTTGTGGAGTTAATCTTCTCCACACCACGCATTTCCATACACATATGGCGTGCTTGAATCACTACTGCTACGCCCTTGGGCTGAATTGTCTTCATAATAGCATCAGCGATCTGTTCCGTCAACTGTTCTTGAATCTGCATCCGACGAGAGAATACATCTACAACACGAGGGATCTTTGAAAGTCCTACGACTTTTCCATCAGGAATATAAGCAATATGAGCACGTCCGATAATAGGAAGAAGATGATGTTCACAGGTAGAGTACAACTCAATATCTTTAATCAAGACCATTTCATCATTTGAGGAAGTAAAAAGTGCCGAAGAAAGAATGTCGTTTGGGTCTTCTTTATAGCCCCCGTACATAAACTCGTAAGCTTTACGTACACGCTCAGGCGTCTTTAAAAGCCCCTCACGCTGTGGATCTTCACCTACAGATTCCATCATTATCTTTACTGCATTTTCAAAAGCTTCATTATTTGTTTCGTGCACGTCTTCACCTTAAATTTTATTAACGTTAGAATACCATCTCTCTGCTTGTTTTATACTAATAAGACTCTCTTAAATCCCTATAAACCTAAAATGTGCTAAAATAAATTTTATTCTAATTCATAGGATTATTTATAAATGCTGAAAAAACCTGCCCCTATCTCAGATCAAAATAACTTTTTTTATCTTTTTGGTTCTTTGTTGCTGCTTCTATTTGTTTTGAGCCTGCACAAAAGTCTTGGTTTAAGTACAGCGCACTACCTCTTCACCGGTATTATTATTCTCGTTCTTTTAATAGCTACCCACAGTTTAAACAAGACCCATTCATGGAAAAAAACCATCTATTTTCTTATCTTTTTAATTATTCTTCTGCGGGTAACTAAAAATCATCTTGACCCGGCCATTTTCACCTATATTCATCATCTTGTCTTTCTCATCTTCTTTATCATAAGCTTTTCGCAGACCATCACCCAGATCTTTCACAGTAAAGAGGTCAACGTGAATATGATCATCGGTTCAATTGCTGCCTATCTGCAGCTGGGCCTTATCTGGAGTTTTATCTATCTCATCATACTTGCTACCAATCCCCACGCCTTTAACGGTATGCAGTATGTTCATTGGGCGGACAGTTTTGCAGATGTTGCCTACTTTAGTTTCGTCACGCTAACAACCTTGGGATTTGGAGACATCTCACCGCATGGAGCTGTAGCAAGATTTTTCACGTACAGTGAATCCATTGTCGGTGTTTTTTACATGGCCATCATCGTTTCAACCATCGTAAGTGCACGGCTTAACCATTCTCATTAAAAAGACTAAGCCTTTTAAGATGTTAAATCAACTCAAACTCATCTACCCCAGTATCTCTGTCCTGAATCCTCTACTTTTATACTCTGATTCTTTATCTCAATGCCCTTATAGAAAAACAAGGTAAAATTTGGTAAAATTGCGCAAAATTTAATTTGCGTAGTATCATTCGAAAATACTACCCAAGACACACTAAAAGGGATTTAATGGAACTCAAAACCAATAAAATCAACGGCGCTAACGCTGAAATCACTGCTACACTAGCACAATCTGACATTGATGCCAACATTGAAAAAATTGCAAAACAACTTGCAAAAGATGCAAAGATCGACGGTTTCCGTAAGGGTAAGGTTCCTGTTTCTGCTGTTAAGAAGCAATACGGTGAAAAACTGGTTCAAGACGCAGAGTCTGAAGAACTTCGTAAGGTTCTTGATGGTGGTCTAAAAGACCTTGGTGTTGCTAATGATGCACTGATCGGTGAACCTCAGATCACAAAGTTTGAAAAGACTGATGACAAGATCGAAGTAGCGGTTACTATCGCTCTACGTCCTGAGATCAATATTGACGGTTACGCTGACCTTGCGCCAGATACTAAGAAGCCAAAAATAGCGGCTAAAGCGGTAACAGATCGTATCCAAGAACTTGCACAAGCGCAGGCTCCATTTGTAGATGTTGCCGACGATCGTGCACTTGTAGATGGCGACACGGCAAATATCAACTTTGAAGGTTCAATTGACGGTGAACTATTTGAAGGTGGCGCAGCTGAAGAGTTCTCTTTGACTTTAGGTTCTAATCAATTTATCCCTGGTTTTGAAGAGCAGGTTATTGGTATGAAAAAGGGTGAAGAAAAAGTTGTCAAAGTAACTTTCCCTGAAAACTACGGCGGCGAAAAGCTTGCCGGCAAAGATGCTGAGTTCAAAGTAAAAGTAAATTCTATTCAAGAAAAAGAAAAAGTTCGCATGGACGCTGCTCTTGCTAAGAAAATGCTTCCGGGTGAAGAAGATGCAACCATGGACAAGCTAAAAGAGCAAGTAAAGACTCAACTTGAGACGGAAGAACTTTCAAAACTTTATAATGAAACATTAAAGCCAAGTCTTCTTGAAGCCTTTGTAGAGAAGTTCAACTTCGACCTTCCTGCTTTTGTTGTAGAGCAAGAGATGGATATGGCACTGAACAAAAAAGCGCAGACAATGAGTGAAGAAGAGATCGCTGAACTTAGAGAAAATCAGGCAAAAGTCACTGAACTTCGTGAAGAGTTTCGTGAAGATGCAGCACGTTCTGTAAAAGCAACATTTATCATCGATGCACTGGCAAAAGCTGAAGACATCAAAGTTGAAGAAAATGAAGTTATGCAGACTATCTATTTTGAAGCTATGCAAATGGGTCAAGACCCTGCTGGCGTATATGAAAACTACAAAAAATCAGGTTACCTACCGGCTATTCAAATGGCAATGGTAGAAGATAAAGTACTTTCAAAACTGATTGACGCAAAACTTAAAGACTAATTTCTTTCGAAATAGTCTTATCTAACGGGGAAGCTGATTACTAGCTTCTTTCAGGAGACGTTTCTTGTGCGTAGGGAAGGGACTTATTCTTAAAAGTCCACCCTTTTTAACACTCCTTTACGAATGAGTGTTGTGCTTTAAAAAATGATTAGCTACAATACCCCCACATAAATATTTTTTAAATCATTAAAGAATACCTCAAACGTATATGAGAGATTTCACATGTGTTTGAATAAAATTAGATTAAAAGGACTCCCTTGAGTTATATTCCTTACGTTATCGAAAAGACTGGCCGAGGTGAAAGATCATATGACATCTTTTCACGCTTATTAAAAGATCGTATTATTATGTTAAGTGGTGAGGTAAATGACCAAGTTGCATCAACTATTGTTGCTCAACTTCTTTTTTTAGAAGCAGAAGACCCTGAAAAAGATATCTATTTTTATATCAACTCTCCAGGTGGGGTAATCACATCCGGGATGTCAATTTATGACACAATGAATTACATAAAACCTGATGTTTCGACGATATGTATAGGACAAGCAGCTTCAATGGGTGCTTTTTTACTGAGTTCAGGGGCAAAAGGAAAGCGTTATTCCCTTCCTAATTCTCGTATCATGATCCACCAGCCATCAGGTGGTGCTCAGGGTCAGTCAACTGATATTCAGATTCAAGCTAAAGAGATTCAGCGCATGAAAGATGACCTAAATGCTATCTTGGCAGAAAACACAGGCCAAAAAGTAGAAAAAATAGCTGAAGACACAGAAAGAGACAACTTCATGTCTGCCGAAGAATCAAAAAAATACGGTATGATAGATGAAGTGATTTCTAAAAACTCTAAGAAATAAAGGTAAAAGATATGGCAGGGAATCTTAGAAAACGACGTGACATATCTGCTATAAGTCCCCAAGAAGAGGAAGTGCCTTCCTTTGGCGGGACAGACTCACCTTCTGCATTAAGTGAGCCCACCAGTGATCTGGAAATGTATTCTAAAGAGGTTCTATCCCAGCTAATTCACGACAATCTTCCGCCTACGCCTAACAACTTTGCTCTTTATTTTGACCGTCTTCTTGAAGACAAATCTGAAGCACTTAGAAAACAGATCAATACAATCTTAGAATTTGAAGACAACAGTGATGATGAAAAGACAATCGAATTGGAAAAAAGTCTCAAATTAGGCTTTACCTCCATAAAGTCTATTCTACAAGTCACGGCGAACTTATATAAGAATATGGCCTTAATGGAGAAGATTTTGGCCAAAAGACGTTCTGAACTTGGCAACTCCCCTGATGCTCAAGCTGTCCTTTCTACTGTTACATCTTTAGATCAGGATGTAGGTAAATTAAACAATATCTTGAAAAAACAAGTCGATCATATGAAAAACTTGTATCAAGATACTGCGAATACTGTCAAAAATGTCGAAAATGAAACTATTTATGACAACCAGTTTGGTATTTATAATAAACGATACCTGCTTAATAAGTTAGAACAAGAAAAAAGTCTTATCGAAGAGTTTAAGCACGTTTCTTCGCTTATCACGATTAAACTCTCAAAAGAGATAGAAGATACTATTACAAACCAAAAAGCACTTCTGCTTATGACACGCACAATTGCGCGCTTACTAATGAAGACCTCACGCAGAAGTGATGTTGTCGCACATTACGGGGAGGGTATTTTTGCTATGGTCCTAAAACACACAGACATACAAAATGCCAAAAGAGCAAGCGAACGATTATGTGAACTTGTTTCTACCAGTAATTTCTTTCTTGCCGAAAAAGAAGTTCAACTTAAGATCTCAATTGGAATCGCAAACATAAGTGCGGAGCGATCCGTAGAAGAAACGCTAGTGTGTGGATTAAATGCGATGGAACATGCTTATGAAAATGATAATGAAGATTATTCAGTCTGTACGAAGGATAGCGAAGCGTAATGAAGTTACCTGTAGTTGTATACCCCGATAAACGTTTAAAGATTGTGTCCACTGAAGTCACTGAATTTAATAGTGACTTGCATAACTTTTTAGATGATATGTATGACACCATGCTAGAAAGTAATGGAATTGGCTTGGCTGCTATTCAAGTCGCTAAACCACATCGCATTCTCATCTTATGCATTCCTAATGAAGAGGGAGAACAAATGGTCGAAGACCTTCTTGAGATCATCAACCCTGTTCTTTCAAATATGCAAGGAAGTATTGTCTACCAAGAAGGCTGTCTCTCAGTACCCAGTTTTTATGAAGACATTGAGCGCCATGAAAAAGTCACCTTAGATTATTATGATAGATATGGAAAAGCCAAAAAGTTAGAAGCTGAAGGTCTTTTATCCGTGGCCATTCAACATGAACTAGATCATCTTGACGGAAAGCTTTTTATCGAGAAACTTCCTTATGGACGTCGAAAAAAATTTGAAAAAGAATATAAAAAACTGCAAAAAACGAAGCATTAGGAGCTTATCCCGCAATGGGATAATAAGTCGCTATTGTTCTGAATGTATCACCTGATAGAAATCTATTGCCGAGGCAATCAATACTACGCAAGCTATCACACTACCAATTATAAGATGGATTTCAGTCATCTCAAACTCCTTGTGTTTAACATCTTTTACAATGTCATTATTTTGTGCACTAAAGAACACTTCACAAGTAAACCGGCAGTCCCCTTCAGAAATAGTAGATAGAAAGACAAGAATAGTTTAACATATAGTGTTGTTTATAGTTCTTAAATAATTTTAATTCATATATTTCCCTTAAGTACGCTGTTTGAGGGAGACCTAATTACTATATCCAATCATTTAAAGACTCTAAACTTAAATATTATTTGTAATACTTATATAACTTCTAAAATTTTATATATTTACTTACAATATATCATGAAAAAAGTATATTCTGGAAGTTTCGAAGGCATACAAGCAAAAACAGTAACTGTCGAAACAAGCTTTTCTAAGGGTCTTCCATCCTTCTCTATAGTCGGCTTGGGAAATGCATCCATTCAGGAATCAAAAGAGCGTATAAAATCGGCTCTTTATGCCAATGACTTTACTTTTCCACCCATGCGTATAACCATCAATCTCTCTCCTTCTGATCTAAAAAAAGAAGGGACACATTTTGATCTTTGCGGTGCACTTTTGATTGCCTTACAAAACAAAGACCTTGACTTTGAAGATTATTATATATTTGGAGAATTAGGACTTGACGGTGAGGTCAAAGAGACCTCATCCCTTTTTGCTCTTATATTATCTCTAACACAATCAGGTAAGTTGAAAAAAGCGATTGTCCCTAATTGTGCTCTTAAAAAACTTTCGTGTATACCTAATGTTGATTTTTACGGGGTTGCCAATTTAAAAGATTGCATAAATTTTTTCACCACAGATGAAGAAAGAAAACCTGTAAACAGTAACAGGTTTGAGTACCCTTTTCTTGAAGCAGGCACCGGAAAGCTTTTTTATCAAAACCATTACCCGCTTGATTTCAAAGAAATTAAAGGACAAGAGAATGCAAAACGTGCGGCTATGATCTGTGCAGCTGGTATGCATAATATGCTCCTTGAAGGCAGTCCTGGCTGCGGAAAGAGTATGATCGCTAAACGATTGGTCTATATCCTTCCGCCTTTGCATATCAAAGAGATACTTGAAAATGCAAAGCTCAATGCCCTTGAAGGCATTGAACCAGACTTTCGTCCTCTACGGCCATTCAGACATCCCCATCACACCTCCACTCCTGCCAGCATTTTTGGTGGCGGTTCAGCACATTCAAAAATTGGTGAGGTTGGTTTGGCCCATGGGGGTATACTTTTTTTCGATGAACTTCCACATTTTCCCAAGAACATACTTGAAGCTTTACGTGAACCTCTTGAAGATAGGCGTATCATGATATCACGCGTTAATACTAAGATTGAGTACCCCACAGATATTATGTTTATAGCCGCTATGAACCCCTGTTCTTGTGGAAACCTATACCATCTGCAAAAATCTTGCAGGTGCACAGAGTTAGAAGTAAAACGATATAAAAACCGTCTTTCAGAACCTTTCTTGGACCGTATCGATATCAGCATACAGATGCAACCTACTTCTAGCGATGACCGAGCAAGCCTTTCTTCTTTTGAAATCCATCAAAAGGTATTTTCTGCACTACGCTTAAAAGAAGAACGCAATCAAACGAGTCCAAATGGTAAATTGCAAGATGATGAAATTGAGAAGTTTTGTGTTTTAAGTGGGGAACTCAACCAGCTTCTACGTCAGGCCAGTGAACGTTTTGGACTCAGTTTTCGTTCTGTAAACAAGGTCTTAAAGGTAGCAAGAACTATTTCTGACATTGAAGGATCGCAGCAGATCCAAAAAGCTCATCTACTCGAGGCACTGTCTTATCGAAGGCGTTAATCCTATTTATATTTAACACGTATCTCTTTTTCAATTTCTAGCTTTCTCCGGACCATATTTACACTGTTTTCATACGCTTTTATCAGTTTATGATAATACGTTTGGGCTGATTGTCTATCATAAGAGTGGATGACATCCTCAAAATGTTTAACAAACATATAGATAAGGTCTGTCGTATGGAAATATATTCTTTTATTTTTGGCAATTGACAAGATAATATCAAAACCTACTTTCAAGTCTTCCGACATATGCCCTATTTGAAACTCATTAGTATCGATAAATCTTTCTAGGATTGCGGCCATTCCAGCGTCTGAGCTTGGATGCGTCTTGTTCTTGTTGAAGACATAATCTTGTAACTCTTTTTTATCCCATCTTGATATAACCTTGCGCATCTGCTTTATTTTATTGTCGCGTTCACGCTTAGTTTCGTACTGAGATTTAGTTTTATCAGAAAGATTAATTGTCATGCAATATTGTACCTCAGTTTCAATAAAGAGTACCTCTAAAATCTTAGCCTGTCGCACAGCTACCCTATAATTATATCGAGTGATTGGGATAAAAGCTGAGAGGAAAAGAGTAAATAATGTGCAAAGAATATTGAAAAGAAAAAGAGTCAAGGGCAAAGAACAAGCTCTTTATTCCTTGTGCTTTAGAAGGTTGCTACTACCCATTGCGTGATAAAGAAACCGCCCACAACAAGCCACACAAACATACCACCTGCCGTGTATATTGGGGCAAGACCCAAGCCTTTAAACTTTGCAAAACGCGTTCCCATACCAAGCGCTGTCATTGCCATTGTCAATAAAAAAGTATCAATAACATTAATATCTTCTATGATTAATTTTATCATGGCAGCCATATCTTCAGGCGCACTTGCTGTATAGTTATGCACCAATGAATTGATCCCGGCCATACCAACAAAATAAACAGCGAACCAAGGGATGACAAGTTTTAATTTTTCACCCTCTGCACCCGAACGCTTAGCCATAAGACCAAGCACAAGACCCAAGACTATCAGCATTGGAGCGATCATAATAACACGGGTCATCTTTACAATAACTGCTGTGTTAGCCATAGATTCAGGTGCACCCGGAACCGAGGCAGGTACAGCAACAACCTGGGCCACCTCATGAATAGTTCCGCCTACATACATACCAAATGTTGAAGGATTCATATGCAAGATACCCGTAGCAGGCTCAATAATCGCTGCATACAATACAGGGTACAAGAACATGGAGATCGTACCAAATAGTACTACCATAGAAACAGCGATTGCCGTCTTGTGTTCTTCAGCCTTTAAGACAGGTTCTGTTGCCAAGACTGCAGCCGCGCCACAGACTGAGGCCCCTGCAGCAGTAAGGATAGAAGTATCCTTGTCCATGCCAAAGATCTTTGTACCTAACCAGATACCGATGATCATTGTCGTTGAGAGCATTAAAAAAGAGACCATAAAACCTTGAAGCCCAACTTCAGCGATCTGCTGGAAGGTTATACGAAAACCATAAAAAACAATGGCAAAACGAAGAATCTTCTTTCCAGAGAAAACAATACCGCTTTCCCATGATGCCGGAAAATTATTATGCAGGGTATTCGCATAAAAGATACCGATAACAATACCCACTACAAGAGGAGAAATACCTAATTTTGCCACAGGGGCAAGTTCAGCAATATACGTAGCGCCTGCTGCAACAAGGGCAACAAATATAATACCGCTTATCGTTCCCTTGCGTTTTTCTTTAGAAAAAGCCATGTGCTTCCTTTATATCTATATAATTTACATTAAAATTCATTCAGCATTATAATACCTTTAAATACTTAAGTAAAATAAATTATTATCTTCAGAAAGTTAAGTTTTATTGATTCAAACAAGCGTAAAGCTTTGTTATAATTAGCTATATATAACTAGCAAGGCCATTAAATGCAGAACCTTTTTTATGAAGTGGATTCCCTTGATAAGCGCTCTTGTGAAAACTTTCACCTCAGTGAAGAGTTGCTTATGGAGCACGCTGCTAACGGAATGGCTAAGTATATAAAAAGACACTTTCAACCGTCATCTACCGTACTTATCGTCTGTGGCTACGGGAACAATGGTGCAGATGGTATTGCGCTTTCTCGTTTATTGCATCATTTCTGTCAAGTCCGACTTTATCTTCACCAACAACCCTCCACCCCAATCGGGATAACTCAGCTCAACCGCGCTGAAGCCATTGGCATACAAGCTATCAAGCAACTGGAAGATTCAGACGTCATTGTTGACGCCCTTTTTGGTTCGGGTCTTAACCGTGGAATGGACCAAGAAAGTTCTGCGCTGCTTGAACAGCTCAATCTTTTTACCGGCGTAAAAATAGCCTGCGATATGCCCTCTGGCCTTAATAAAGACGGTCATCTGTATAAGCATGCATTTATGGCAGATGTAACCTTAAGTATGGGTGGGCTAAAACGTGGACTATTCTCTGACCAGGCAAAAGAGAATGTCGGACAGGTCTTTCAAATAGACCTTGGCATTCATAGAGATATCTACGAAACACAGACGAACTGGAAGCTCTTGGATGAAGACGACCTTTTGCCACCCTTTAGAGATAAAAAGAATACGCACAAAGGAAGCTTTGGTCACCTAAGTCTTTTACATGGCGAGAAGGAAGGAGCGGCCATCCTTGCAGCCTTGTCTGCTTTAACGTATGGTGCAGGTTTGGTCACGCTTGTTGGTGACAATATCACCTCCCTTCCTTATTCGCTTATGCAAGATCAGAAACTGCCCCAAAATACAACAGCCATCGCCTGCGGTATGGGACTTGGGAAAAACTTTCAACGCGATCGTCTTTCTAAAATCTTTGCTCATGAAATACCACTTGTCCTCGATGCAGACATCTTTTATCATTCTATCTTTTATGATCTTTTACACAGAGAGATCATTATTACTCCGCATCCAAAAGAATTTGTTCACATCTTAAAGACGACCTCTATTGCTGATATCTCCGTACATGAGCTTCAAGACAATAGATTTAAGTATGTGGAACTTTTTTCCAAGACCTATCCAAATATCGTCCTTGTATTAAAAGGCGCAAATTCTATAATTTCACACAATACTTCCTTTTTTATTAACCCCCATGGGACTTCAGCCTTAGCCAAGGGTGGGAGTGGAGATATACTCTCCGGCTTGTGCGGAGCACTCCTTGCCCAAGGGTATACACCCTTAGAAGCAGCCATTCAGGCATCACTAGCGCAGACGCTAAGTGCAAGATCTATAGAAAAAAATTCTTATGCACTTAGGCCTGAAGATATCATTGAAGGACTTTCCCACTTATGAAAAAAATCGTTATCCTCTTTAGCGGCGAAGGCAATAACATGCTTCGCATTATCCAAGAAATTGAAAAACACCACAATATAGAAGTCGTTGCTACCGTCACAAACAAAAAAGAGGCAAAAGGCATTCAAAAAATAAAACCCTATAATATTCCCGTCAATATTATTGATCATACCAACTATGATTCCAGAGAAGAGTTTGACCAAGAATTGGTAACTCGCATACGTTATTATCAACCTGACCTTGTCGTTCTTGCCGGATTTATGAGAATCTTGACTCCCATCTTCACGCAAAACATCAAGTCAATCAACCTGCATCCATCCATGCTACCCCTTTTTAAAGGGGCCAAAGCGATTGAGCAAAGTTTTGAGAATCCCCATAAACCTGCCGGGGTCTCTGTGCACTGGGTAAGTGAAGAGTTGGATGGAGGTTCTATCATCTCACAGCAAGAGCTTCATCGTATTAAAGGGGAAGACTTTGAGTCGTTTAAAAACCGTATCCATTTACTTGAATATGAGCTTTTGCCGCGTACAGTAATCAATATACTTAAATAAGCTATTAGATTGTCTGTGTTATAAACCCACAATAAAATTTTCTAGGAAAAAACAAATGGATAATATCTTAAAAATCGGAAAATATGAGTTAGGGTCTCGCCTTATCGTTGGAAGCGGTAAATATGTGGACTTTGAAACGACTAAGGCAGCGACCTTGGCCTCAGGTTCTGAGTTAATCACAGTTGCGGTTCGTCGTCTAAACATAACAGATCCAAATAAAGAAAACCTCCGGGACACATTTAAAGGAACAAACGTTAAGTTCCTTCCAAACTCTGCTGGATGTACCACGGCAGAAGAGGCGATTACTCTTTTTCGCCTGACACGTGAAGCAACAGGAATCGATCTGATCAAGCTTGAGGTTATCGGAGATACTGAAAAGACACTTTACCCGGATGTCCTTGAAACGATCAAGGCGTGTGAGGTCCTTTCAAAAGAAGGCTTTACCATCATGGCCTATACATCAGACGATCCTATCATGGCAAAACGCTTAGAAGATGCAGGGGCTGCAGCTGTTATGCCTTTGGCTGCACCAATCGGTTCTGGTCTTGGTGTTCAAAATCCATATAACATCGTATTTGTACGGGAAGCGATCAATGTACCCGTTATCGTAGATGCAGGTATCGGTTGTGCATCAGATACGGCTTATGCAATGGAGTTAGGTGCAGATGGTGTTTTAACCAACACCGCTATTGCTCAAGCTCAAAGCCCAATGATTATGGCCGAAGCGATGAAACATGCTATTGTAGCAGGACGTATGTCTTACCTTGCAGGAAGAATTCCAAAGCGTCCTTATGCAACAGCATCATCTCCAGTCGATGGCATGATACAGTTCTAAAAAAGAAGCCTATGCGCTTCTTATTCTTCCTCACATCCAAATACTCTGCTTATATTTTTTTTTCTTTTAAATAATTGCCGTATCCAAAAAATGCTGTTACAGCATAGGCGATCACAAACATAGGAATAATATATTCAGAAGGAACTATTCCCAAGAGGTTGATCATTACTATAATAAGTGCCGGCGGCACAAGGTATCGAAGACACATATACCAAAAAGTAAAAAAAACATCTGACATAGAGTTCTTCAATGCCGCTCGCACTTGAGAACGTGGCATGATATACCCTACAAAAATAGACATAAGCAATCCCCCCAAAGGCAAAAGAATAGAAGCGGTAAAAAAATCCATCCAATCAAAAAGGTTTTTACTGCCGAAGGTCAGATAACTACCATACTCAGTGCTGTTAGCCAGCAGCGCAAGAATACCAACAACATAAAAAAAAGAACCCATCAGCAAGGTAGATTTTGTACGTGAAAACGTATATCTGTCAATCCCATACTGAACCATTGGTTCCAATAGGGAAACAGCCGAAGTTAGACCCGCAAAGGCCAAGGCTATAAAAAATACAAGTGCTAAAGATATCCCTATACTTCCCATCTCATAGAAGACAGCAGGCAAAGAGATGAAGACCAATCCAGGACCTTTAGCAGGCGCTGCACCGTATTGGAATAAAAAAGTGAACAGCATTAACCCTGCGATCAGGGCTATCCCGGTATCAAGTCCAACAACGATAAGTGAGGTTCTCTTTAGATTTATCTCTTTTGGTAAAGAAGCCGAATAGGTCAGAATAGAAGCCATCCCCAGTGAAAGTGTAAAAAAAGCATGTCCTACTGCGGTAACTAATGCCTCTGAATTCATTTTTGACCAATCCGGTACAAACATAAAGTCCCATGCCTGCGTAAAAGCATCCAGACTCATCGCATAAAAGAACATGCCCAAAATAATCAGCATAAGTAGCGGCATCAAAATATAGTTCATCTTTTCAATACCGCTTTTGACACCGCGTACAACAATGGCGACAATAACTAAAAATGCCAGGGTATGATAAAACAGTTGTGTACCGATATCCCTTGTCATAAGTGAGACAAAACTTTCTTCTGCTTCCGCTACCGAAGAAGGTAGACTTGTTAATGTCACCACTATATAGTGGAATATCCATCCTATAACAACAGAGTAAAATGTTAATATCATAAGACCTGTAAAACCCATAAAGCCTAGAAGTTTCCAACGATTTTTATGTACAGGAGCAAGTTTTTCAAAGGAGCCAACTGCATCAAGACGGCCTACATATCCAATCATCATCTCTGCAATCATCACCGTAAAACCAATTCCGATAACTGTGATAAGATAAACAAGAACGAAGGCTCCTCCTCCATACTCACCGGTAACATAAGGAAATTTCCATATATTTCCAAGCCCCACTGCTGACCCTGCTGCAGCCAAGATAAAACCCAATCGTGTAAAACGTGCAATCTTCATTAATAACCTTTAATTATGAATAATTATACTCAATAAGCATTTAAAAAAATGCCTTTTAAACTTATTTATATATTTCATTAAAAAGCTATTGACATTAAAGAACCTTTTGTATATAATTTCGCCTCATCAATTTATTGTTGAATAGTGTCGGGGCGTAGCTCAGTATGGTTAGAGTACCTGGTTTGGGACCAGGGGGTCGAAGGTTCGAGTCCTTTCGCCCCGACCACTTTTTTTATTCATTTTATTAAAAATGAGTTTTTCATTATTTTTAACTTTTACATACATGGTGGGATTAGCTCAGTTGGTTAGAGCACTGGTTTGTGGTGCCGGGGGTCGCGGGTTCGAATCCCGTATCCCACCCCATTTAAATTTAAGAAATATTGAAAATCGACTTAGCTAAAAGCTCTCTATTTCAATAGAGTTTTTTGATTTGTCCACTTTTACAGTAATGCGCCCGTGGCTCAACTGGATAGAGTAACGGACTTCGAATCCGTTGGTTACAGGTTCGAATCCTGTCGGGCGCACCATTTTATAAGGTCACCGGCCTTTTACGTGCGCTCTTAGCTCAGCTGGATAGAGCAACGCCCTTCTAAGGCGTAGGCCAATGGTTCGAATCCATTAGGGCGTACCATTTTTGATATTGTTAATAGTGTTTTATAGACGCGGATGTGGTGAAATTGGTATACACGCTAGACTTAGGATCTAGTGCCGCAAGGTGTGGAGGTTCAAGTCCTCTCATCCGCACCATCGTTATAAAACACTCTTAACAATATCAAAACCTTTCTTTTTACATACGCGGATGTGGTGAAATTGGTATACACGCTAGACTTAGGATCTAGTGCCGCAAGGTGTGGAGGTTCAAGTCCTCTCATCCGCACCATCGCTTATTAAAAACAATCTTCTTAAATATTTTCAGATTTTCCTATATATTTCAAATCACACAAGACACATACCACAGTAGTTTAATATTTTGATACTTACTTAAAATACTTTATTAATACAAAGAATTCACCCTCAAAAAAGAGCGACTATTCACTCTTATTTACTAACTGAGGATTTTTAGCAGCTGCCGTTCGAACATCTTCATTCTCATCTTCTTGTAACTTTGTCAGAATATCCATTGGGACACTTGGATTTACTGCAACTGATGAACGTACATTCTCAGACTCAGACTCGCTAAATCGTTTTAGCATATCTACAGGTGTCCTTGGATTTCCTGCCACCCAATACAGCATATCGCTATCTTGACTAAGTCTTACAAGTGTATCTTTCGGTGTTGATAAATGCTCCGCAACAAACTGTTTAACTAAAGGTGTCTCATCCTGGCTTAATCTGACTAAAGTCTGTGCTGATGTATTCATATGTGCTGCCACGCGTGCACGGATAAATGGATCCTCATTTAAACTCAACTCATCTAAAACTTCCGCAGATGTATTTTCGTCTTGTACTAATTTTAACATTTCCAAATCTATCATGTCTATTACCTTTATAGTTATTAATCTATTGTGCCAATTAAATTATTGGGCGAATTGTAGCTTTTAATGTCTTAAATATTTAACAAGATAAATAGGGAAAAATTACTTCAAAGCTTCCCTGAAAATAAGACATGTTTTATCTCTCCGCATTATCTTACTAAGATTGAAGTGACCCCCTCTCTCTTTTAATCCTTAAAACAAGATTCCTAATTATTGAGGCAGGGTCTAAGTAAGTCTTCTTTCGCTAAGATGTCGAAATAATTTCGTAAAGGCAAATAATGGACAAAATCAACACCCTATTAGAGAAGTATAACCATTTTAAAGATGCTCAACTTCGTTCAATTCAACAACTCCCGGATTCTTCAAAGATTCTTACTATTGTAATACAAGATGATGACGGTGAAGATCTTAACAGTGTCAAAATAGAGTTTAACAATATAACTGATTCAAAGATATTGGATAATAGTGTACTCTCTTATATGGATATGGGATTCGGTATTTCTCTTATCAAAGAACATGATTTATATGGTTTTGCACTGGGACAAGGTACCGCCATGTTACATGTTCGCAATGCTCCTTTATATATAATTGCTTCCGATATTAAGATTGAAGATAAATAAAAATTTAGTAGTTGTCACTCCAGCTAAAAAAAGTTGTGACTAATGAATAGTTAGGGGACACTAAACTCCCTATTTATTTATATATTATTATTTTATTTGTCTAATTCAAATGAGTGATAAGACTATAGATGAATTATGCTATTATCCAAAAAAAATTATTATTATACTAAAGGACAAAAGATGACAAGCGGAAAAGTATTATCATTATATATGACCATGCCTGATATGATACGTGCTGGCCACCGTATGAGTGTTGAGGACATGGACTGTGACGAAAATGGCATCATGGGCAGTAGAGACTATGAAAATGGAAAAGACCATAAGATGGTCATCGTTTCAAAAAAGAGTTATGACATTATAGAAGAAGCAGAACTTGTTCTCGAACAAGGTGTTTTAATGGAAGATATTTATGTAGATGTTGACCTTTATCATCTTAAGCCAGGGTCTGTCATCGAGATAGGTGATGTTCTTTTCGAAGTAAATGGGTTATGTGAAGATTACCGCTACCTATATGCCTTTGCTCCAGAACTTCCTGAACTTATTAAAGGAAAGCGCGGTCTTTTTGTAACCCCTATAGAATATGGTGCAATGGCTGTTGGAAATGAAGTCAACGTCATAAAAGAGGCTTAAGAAGTGTATGAGTTTCGCTTGAATATAAAGTGAAACTTTTTATACGCCTCTGCTTTAAATCCTTAGAAAGAAGTTTTACTAACTAAGGTATATCACTTTAAAAATGAGTACTAACATGAAAAAAATAGGTATTGGAATAGATTATAGCAATATATGCAAAGACTATAATACATCATATTTGGATAGAGACAATTTAGACCCTGCAACTGCAAAATGCATGAAACAAGTACTTTCATGGACGCATCAATTTTTATCTGAACTTACAGAAAGCTTTGGGTACAAACTCCATAATTTAAGCTCAAATACACCTGTCACGATAGATGATGTTGCTGCTAAAAGATTTCTTTTTTATTCTTTAGAAAAAGAGATAACACTTCAAAGTTATGTTCTACAAAAAAAGTATACAGAATATGGTTCATTAGCTGCATGGGAATCAGAGAGTGACGACAGTGTACTTGTTAAAAATGATGAGGACGGCGGAAGCATCTACTTCTTTGTTAATGAAAATTCTGAAGTACATACATGGATCACCAACAGACTACAAAACTTTTCTTTAGACGAGGTGCCCTTTCAGGCAAAATAAAACACTTTAATTGTGTTAAACAGTAATTCTGAAGAGAGCTTTATACGTTTTCTTCACCTGCGTAGTCATTTAGAGTAAATAAAAGAATTAGTCGTCATCATCGTCATCATCTACCCCAAGGTTGTCCATAAACTGTTCTGCTAATATGTCAGCTTTTTTATAAAATTTATCCGCAATTTCAGGGATAAACAAACGATCCACAGCCTCCCTAAATAGTTTCAACCATCGCTCAAAGGTTTCACGATATAAGGGTCCTATAAAAGCATGAGGAGGATAAGGGTCACCCGGGTAACCTTTCTTGCCTGTCATCATCAAATCCCAAAAGCTAGCTAAAACATGTAAGTGCTCATACCACTTACCATTATTTAAATCATCACCTAAGGCTTTAATGAAAATAGGAGCTAACATATCATCTTCAAGTACAACTGCATAAAACTCACGTACCAATTGTTCTATCTTCCCCCGGTCTACCGTATCATAAGGCATAGTATCTCCTAAAATTAATGGTGTGAGTATAGCTAAACTATAATGTTAGTGAAAATCAAGACACAGTTTTCATAAACTAAACCCCTCTATTTTCAATAGATAAACGAATAAAGAGCTCTGCACTGTAACTATTGTACTCATAGCAATAATTTAATACCGATCCATTCTTCTTAATTTTTCAAGCTTTCATTCAATAAAAAATCTCTTATTTGTAACTATTCTACTCACAGTAATAATTTATTATTACTCGAATATTGCCTATTGTACACGTACAGAGTCAATCATAAACAAATAATCTGTAACAATTCTACCCATCTTTAGAATTTAGTATTGCATTAATCTTTTTATTTAACTATGCATAGAGTCTCTCAGCACATCACATTTCTTAAAGCAGAACACGTCCATTCGAACTCTCAGAACTCCGTATTAATGGTATCTAAAGAAATAAAATCACAACCCTTAAACTTTCTAAGTTCAGAAGCTCAATCCAACCTTCATGGGTTTTGTTTATTCTTTCCTCATAAAAAACGATAAAGCATTTAATATATTTAAAGATGTAATTTGATATCATTCGCCAAATTCACGTTTTTCAGAAATTTGAATGCAGTAAATGATACTTTAGGTCTGAAAAACTTTATATCTAACATTAAGATCTATCATTAGATATAGAATTTAAAAATGTTTTAGGCACTTATTGTGTAATTTGTCGAAACTTTTTCATTAATACAAAGGAGTCATTCATGACGAAAATAATAACAGAAGGTCCTGCAGGGTACATGCCTCAATCAGCACCTATGATGGGAGTTGAACTTGCACCGGAAGGTTCAGCTTTACTTTATGGAAATGTTGTCACACCAGAAGAGGCAATGAGAGATGCTGCAGTAGCATTACTTACAAAGAAGAACCCAACAATCTTCCCTGGTCCTCAAGTTTTATGGGACTGGAAAGAAGATGTTGCTGAAAAATCTGCAGCTATATTAGATCTTGCATCTGAGATTCCAAACTGTAAGATCATTCCAATGCCAGATTACAGACCTAAATATCCAAAAATTGATGTTAAGGCTGAAATTAATCCAAATCACCCGAACCTAACAATCCTTGATAATAGAATTGAAGCTTGTATTTTCGTTGGTGTACACTGTCACTATGCAAACCTTTCACTTAGAATGATTCGTGCGGGTACTAATTGTTATACAGTTGCGATGTGTGCTTATATGGGACACGAAGAAGCTATGGCATCAATTAGAGATCTACATGCATCTGATATTCAGAAGTTCAAAGAGATCGTTATTGAAGAAAGAAACAAACTAGGAATTAAGTGGGAAACTACTTTACCACCTGAAAATCCATCTTTACAAAAAGAAGATTTCAGCACATTGTCACCTGCGGATTATGGAGAGTACAGAAGTCTCATCATGACCAAAAAAGGTGAACACGTAACTGAAACTGAATAAGGGAGAAATATATGAGTAATGTAGATACAAGACCAAGACCAAACGATACGAAAAAATTCGTAGATATGAACTACCTGTTAAAAGAGGCTCCACGTGAGAAGCACTTTATTACAGGTGCTCAAGCAATGGCAGAAGCTGTTAAAAGAGCAAACGTTGATATGGCAATTGCTTATCCTATTACACCACAGTCAGAGGTAATGCACCTTGTTGGTGATATTTATGCACAAGGTCACCTTAAAGAGTACTACAGAGCTGAAGAAGAGCTTGGTACAATGTCAGCAATCGCTGGTGCTGCAAGAGCCGGTGTTCGTCTGTTTACAGCAACATCAGGTCCAGGACTTTTACGTGGTCTAGAAGCAATCGTATCTTGGTCAGGACACAGAGTTCCATGTGTACTTGGTATTTTGACTCGTGTTGTTAATGCACCTTTATCAATTCAGCCTGATAATATTGAAATGGCGTACATGATGCATTGTGGTGCTGTTATGCTACATGCTGAAAACCAGCAAGATACATTTGATATGACACTAGCTGCATTTGCTATTACTGAAAAAGTTGATGTTTACATTCCTGTAGCTGTTGCAACAGAAGGTTTCTTCGTAACACACGCTAAGGGTTATGTTGATATGTTTTCTGAAGAGTATGCTCTTAATCACTTTGATTCAGTTGCTGCACCAGTTCCAGCTATGGATAATGAAACACCTCCGGCTAGAATCCAGCGTGATGCGCCTGTTCAAAAGTCAAACTTTATGTCTTACCTGATTCACTCAGTATGGCAACAAGAGATTTGGGACTGTAACGCTCGTGCAATGAAATATATCTATGAGTACCTTGGTGGACCAATTGAGGTTCAAAACCCTGAATCTGATGTATTTGTTGTTGCTTCTGGTTGTGCTGCTGCACAAGCTCGTGAAGCGTGGCGATATGCACAAGAAGAAGGTTTATCTGTTGGTCTAATCAAAGTTAGAGCAATCAGACCATTCCCAATCAAAGAGATCAATGCAGCGGTTAAGAATGCTAAGGCACTAATCGTTCCTGAGCACAATATCATCGGTTGGTTATCAAAAGAAGTTAAAGCAGCTATCCCTAATGGTGGTATTGTTGTTGAAGGTCCAAGAGTATATGGTGGTATGACACTTCCAGTTGAGTTAATCATGAAAGAAATTTATACGTCTCTTGGTTTAGAGTACGAATTAAAATTATAATAAGGGGATACAATGAGTTTAAAATATATTACTCCGGCAGAAAGATTTAAAAAATACCTGCCAAAAGATTATGTAGAATTAGTTGACTTCGGTCCATTTGGAAAAACTCAAGATGAAGCTGGTCCAGGCAACATGGGTCAATTTAAAGAGCTAATGGAAGAGCACCCTATGTGTTCTGGCTGTTGGATGGCATATTATATCAGATTGATTTTTGCTTCTCTTCCTTGTCCTGAAGAAACTGTCACACTAGGTACTGCTGGTTGTGGTCGTCTTGCGATTTCTCAAGCTGCTGTTCCATTTATCTATGGTAACTACGGTGATCAAAATGCAATGGCTTCTGGTCTTACTCGTGCATTCAGATTACGTTTCCCAGATAAGAAAAAAGATGTTATTACTATTGCCGGTGACGGTGGTACTATGGATATCGGTTTCTCTATGACTATGCACTCATGGATCCGTGGTGAGAAATTCACAACGATCATGCTTGATAATGAAGTTTATGGAAATA
>Ga0316206_1000653_pt1 | contig 41310 bp, 39 predicted proteins | sample 6monthpyrite_MG_FD_204942 | JGI IMG/M metagenome (GOLD analysis project Ga0316206, IMG submission 204942) | Microbial mat bacterial communities from mineral coupon in-situ incubated in ocean water Damariscotta River, Maine, United States -... | ecosystem: Environmental > Aquatic > Marine >...
CTTGGATACCAATCCTTCTTAATTTTTTATTGAGACCGTTGTCAACTATAGTCTCGGCGATTGAGCTTCCTTCTCCACCTGATAAAAAATGCTCTTCCCATGAAATGACGGAATGATAATGTTTAGTAAGTTCATTAAACAGGTTACCGTGAATGGGCTTAACTTTTAATAGGTCAAAAACTCCAATCGAAATACCACGATTCTCCCACTGTTTGGATATTTTTAAAGCTTCATGAAGCATGTAGCCAGAGGCAAAAATACAAACGTTTCTTCCTTTTTTTACCTCGATCATACCTTTTTCCAGACAGGTAGAATCATTGTGAAGAGGTGGTAGAAACATTCTGTCAAGCCTAATGTATCTTAATTTAGGTGAAGAAATACACAGATCTAAAGTTTTTTCAGCGGTGAAACTATCGCTTGGTGTAAGAATTTCAATGTTTGCTAATGATCGCATTACCCCTATGTCTTCAGTTCCATAATGTGTTGGGCCTGCGGGAGCATAGCTGTAGCCAATGCCATTTCCGACAATAGTTACCGGTAAATTCATGCTCGCTAGGGCCACTTTAATCTGTTCAAAGCATCTCAGGGTTACGAATGGTGCCATCGCAAAAGTGAAAACTTTTTTGCCTTCTAGGGACAACCCTGCAGCAACATCAATCATATTTTGCTCTGAGATTCCACAGTGAATGAATTGACCTGGGAGTTCATCTCTAAAAGCATCAAGAGTTTTTGCGCCTAAATCCGCATCCAATAAATAAATGTCTTTATCTTCTTTGGCATAATGCAAGAGTCGTTCTAAAAGTACATCTCTTGGTAGTCTTTTATTATTCATCAGCTTGTTCCCGGTTGTTTTGTTTAGTCATTGGAAAATGCAGCCTTTTTCAAGCTCCTTAAGTGCCTGTTTCGTTTCCCCTTCATTTGGCATTCTATTATGCCATAAGTGTTGCCCCTCCATGAATGAAACCCCTTTTCCTTTGACGGTATTTAATATGATTGCTGTTGGCTGTTCTGTATTACTGTTTTTAATATCACGAAGAGTCGGAATAATTTCTGAATATTTATGTCCGTCAATACTAAAAACGTTCCATCCGAAAGCTTCCCACTTTGATTCCAGTGAGCCAAGTGTGATAAGTTCTTCGGTTTTTCCCATGATGCATAGTTCATTTTTGTCAACAACAGCAATCAGGTTGTTTAATTTATGGTGCGAAGCAAACATAGCTGTTTCCCAGACGGATCCTTCATAGCATTCTCCATCACCAATAACCACATAAGTTTTAAAGTCAATATTGTCCCGTTTAGCTGCCAGACAGTAGCCCGCTCCAATTCCGAGGCCATGACCGAGTGAGCCTGTAATGGATTCAATTCCAGGAATAGTGTTGTCAGCGTACATTCTCAATAGGCCCTCTGGCTTACAAAAATTTTCGAGTTCCTTTTTTGGAAAAAATCCGAGATCTGCAAGTATTGGGTAAAGCACCATTGCGGCATGACCTTTACTAATAATAATCCTGTCTCTGCTCCTTGAATTTAAGTTGTTTGGATTTAGGTTAATAAAATTTTTGTAAAATAAGCCTATGATAAAATCAGCACAAGATGAAGAAGATGGGAAATGTCCTTTCCCCGATTTCACGACAATGTTGAATAGTTCTTTACGTAACCACCTCGATTTCTCTATTAGGCTTTGTGTCATTATGCTAGTCCTTATACGAAATATATTTTATGCCTAAACATACTCATATGTTGGTGATTTGACAAATTAAGGGCTTAACTTTGGGAGAACGGAAAGGTTAATTGGTTTCAGCAAATATTGTCACAGGTGCAGCATCGGCGTTTTTTATGAATAAAGGGGCGATAATTATTTTTGATGGAGAATTTTTTAGTGCAGATATTTTCATGTCTTCTATAACTCTTAGCGGCTCTCCGCTCCCATCGCAATTTAAAAAAGATTTATGAGCGATTCTCCCAAGTTCTCTTTGTGAGAATGAAGTGATGGATATGAAATCTAAGCCTAATACTTTTAATTGAGGGAAAGTACTACGAATATAATTACCGAGGGATGGAGATAGTCCAGGGTTATTTTTCCAATAGGAATCAGTCATCCTTTCTTTTTCAAAGCCAGATTTTATCAGAAGGACCTCTGTATCTGGTAGGATTGTTTCAGTTAAGTCAGATGGAGTTAGAATTTGGTCATGCTTTGCTTCTATTTTCATCAGTTGAACTTTATTAAAAATCCACTCGTCTTCTGTGTAGTCAGTTAATTTTTTGCCATCGGGGTCAAAATGAAAAGGGCAGTCGACATGTGTTCCCCAGTGATTAGAAAAGTTCAGTGTAAGGCTATTGGATGAATCTCCAGATAAGATAGAACTTCTAATAGTGATACTATTATCTTTTTGGTTGCCATAGCTTGGGGTGAAATCATTTAAGTCATGACTTAATCTTATGATCATTTCTATGGTCCTTCTTGTTAATAAGCCTTCGATAGTTTACACTCGGTTGCTGCTAGTGAAAATCTATTTTCATTAAATGACAACAAAAAATATATAAGCTAGAAATGGGTAGGCGCAGCTAAGGTTAAAGATGCTTAAAAAAATTCAGGTTCTCATTCTTGCGGGCGGTATGGGAACTAGGCTTCACAAAGTTGTCAATAATGTTCCTAAGCCGATGGCCCAAGTGGGTAATAAACCATTTCTTGAGTATCTGATTTTAGTTGCTAAGCAACAAGGCTTTACGACATTTAAGATTCTTACTGGTTATAAGTCGGAAGTTATAACGAGTTACTTTGGCGACGGGAGTGATTTTGGCATTTCAATCGATTACTCTCACGAGACCCATCCATTAGGGACAGGAGGAGCAATTAAGTCGGCTATAATCAATTCATGCTATGATAGATTTATTTGTATGAATGGTGACTCTTTTTTTGGCCTTGATATGTCTTCTTTTGTTGAAAGGGCTGAGCAAATTATTTCTAAGCAAGACCTATTGGGCTCTCTTTCTTTGAAGTATTTAGAAACCTCCAGTAGGTACGGAGCTGTCACTCTTACGCAGAACTATCAAATAAATGGCTTTTTTGAAAAAGAAAGCTGTGAACATATTTTGATTAATGCGGGAGTCTATTATTTCAAGAAGGAGATAGCTGAATTTATTGATGATGGATTTTGTTCTCTTGAAGGGGACTCCTTTCCTGCGTTGAGTAAAAGGTTTCTTCTATCTGGAATTCCTAGTCGCGGTAATTTTATTGATATAGGTATTCCCGAAGACTATTATGCTGCCTGTAACTCGCTTAATGAGTGGGTTATAGACAGCCTACCTTGTTCTGTTTGCTCAAACGAGGACGACGAAGTAAAGCAGTTCGACCAATTTTACGATTCCTTATTCCGTACTAGAGGCGTAACTTGAGGTATATGTAGGTATAAGTTATCTCCGTTTGATCAATAGATACCTCATTTTGTAGTAAATAATCGAATACATTATTGGTATAATCAACTAGACTGCAGTATCTTTTTTTTTGTTTGATTGACTTGCTATCATCACCGCAATTGATTAACATGCGTGAGGTTTATGCATTTTTTGGAGAAGTTATGGAAATTTTAGTAACTGGTGGAGCGGGGTATATTGGTTCGATCTTGATCCCTATTTTACTGGATCATGGGCATAAAGTTACTGTCGTAGACAACTTAATGTTCAAGCAAGTGACTCTATTGGACCATTGCTATAATAAAAGTCTGAGGGTGATACGAGGAGATGTGCGGGATAGAGCTTTGATGAAGGAGCTTGTTTCCAAGGTCGACGGGATTATTCCGCTAGCCTGTCTTGTTGGAGCCCCTCTTTGTAAAAAAGAGCCACATGTGGCGAGGGAAGTTAACACAGAGTCCATCAAGTATTTATATGATATTAAATCGAGCAACCAGGCGATGATTTACCCATGTACAAATAGTGGTTATGGTATTGGGCAGGCGGGAATTCATTGCGATGAAAGAGCTCCTCTAAATCCAATCTCTTTGTATGGAAAATTAAAAGTCGAAGCAGAAAGTTATCTTTTGGAGAAAGGAGAGGCAGCTTGCTTTAGGTTTGCTACAATCTTTGGACTTAGCCCTAGGATGAGGCTCGACTTATTAGTGAATGACTTTGTTTATAAGGCTTTCTACGACAAGTATATCGTGCTTTTTGAGTCACATTTTAAAAGAAATTTTCTTCATGTGAGAGATGCTGCTAACGCTTTTATACATACGTTGGAAAATTATAGTTCGATGAAGGGACATACTTACAACGTTGGATTGAGTAGTGCGAATTTAAGTAAGGGCGAATTATGCAAAGAAATAAAAAATTTTATTCCAGAGTTTGAAATAGTCGAGTCAGAGATTGGAAAAGATCCTGATCAGAGAAACTATATTGTCAGTAATGAAAAAATAGAAAGCACAGGTTACCATTGCTCCTACTCTTTGCAAGATGGAATTGAGGAATTAATAAAAGGTTTTCAAATAATCAAACGAGATCAATATGCAAATTTTTAATTTTCGAGGGATTTTTTGAAGTGATTATTTCTAAGACCCCATTTCGATTATCCTTTTTTGGAGGGGGGACCGATTATAATTCATGGTTTGAAGAAAAGGGTGGCTTGATAATTGGAACCTCCTTTGAGCAATATAATTATATTTCTTTGCGAAAGCTTCCTCCATTTTTTGAGCATAAATCTAGAGTTGTCTACTCTAAAACGGAGGCAGTGGCTGAAAATTATGAGATAAGCCATCCAGCTGTTAGAAATTGTCTCAAGTATGTGGACTTGGTTGAAGGTGTCGAGATCCATTACGACGGTGATTTACCGGCTAGAAGTGGGATAGGGTCATCATCTAGTTTTACCGTGGGGTTTTTGATGGCTTTGCATGGCTTCAAAGACAAGATGGTTAGTAAGCTTGAATTGGCGAAACAGGCCATCTATGTTGAACAAACTATGAATGGTGAAAATGTAGGTATTCAGGATCAGATATTAACTTCTTACGGTGGGCTTAACATAATCGAAATGGGTCCAGGTAACGATTTTAATGTTAGTCCTTTAATTTTACCTAACGATTATAAGTCCGCGCTTGAGTCCCATGTTATGTTAGCTTTCTCGGGCATTACCAGATTCTCTTCAGAGTCAGCGGGAAAGCAAATTGAGAAAATAAATAATGGTCACCTGAATTCTCAAATGAGTGAAATTCACTGTATTGCGCAGGAAGCTCTCAGCCTTTTAAAAAATAAATCTGACTTTAAGTGTATCGGGCGGCTTTTCGATAATACTTGGCAGATAAAAAAGAATCTGACTTCTAGCATGTGTAATGATGAAATTGATGAAATATATCATATTGCTATAAAGAATGGAGCTTATGGTGGGCGACTGCTGGGAGCCGGTGGGGGTGGATTTTTTATGTTCTTTGCTCCTCCCGAAAGGCATCAACAGATAATGGGAGCATTAAGTAAAGTAAAGGTTTGGGTGCCCTTTAAATTTGAAAATCGTGGGGCACATATTATTTTAAAGGACTGATGATAAGAATTCCTTTTGTTTTAGTTTTAAATTACAAAAAAGGTATTTTTCTGTAACAATATACAATTTAGGTTGTCCATGGCGAGTTATGAGAAAAGCTGGGTGAAAGCTAATGTTCATTCTTGTTTAATCCTGGTGATTGGAGGCTTAGCTTTTTTGTTAAAAAAGGCTGGATTGCAAATGTCTGTCGAGTCTGGACAGGTTTTAGCGGGACTTATTCCCTATCCTCACGACAATATCTTTTTTTATTACCATTTGAAAGCATGGTCTTTGATAAACCAGATCTCTGCTATATTTTTAAAAATCGGGATGAATGAATATAGTGCCTCTATCGCGATTGGTGTAATAGGGGCAAGTATTTCTTTTTATTCGGTTTATTTAATAACGCTTTATTTTTCCAAAAGAAAAAATTTGAGTTTTTTTATAACTCTAGTTGTAATAATGATTCAACTTTATCCACAGTCGCCGATTTATCCTATCTCATTTTTTGGTAGCAGCCATAATAATGGTGAGATGGGTTTATCCTGCTTTTTATTAACCTTGGCCTTTATGCTAAATAAAAATAAAAAAGCATTTATGTTTATGATAGCCATTTTACCCGCTGTGCATATCGTGTATGGAGCGTGGTTTGCACTTTGTTACCTTGTTTCAATATATGTTAAAAACCGGAGCTTAAGGTTTAAAGTTGACGCCTTGAAATGGCCTTTTTGGATGGGCTTCGTGGTAACGCTCTTTAGCTTTTCTTGGCAAAAAATTGCCTTTAACGAGAGAATTAGCACTACCATAGTTGAAAGAGTGGGTAGTGAAGGCTTTATTAATTATGTTTTATATTGGGGAGCTCATCGTAGGCTTTTAACTGACTATAATAGCGTGGATCTTTTATCCTGTCTTTTCTTGTCACTTTTTTTTATAGTTTATTTCGTCTATAGGAACTTTAAAAATAAGTTAGAGTTTAATGAACTATTTATAGTTATCTTGTCTGTTTTGTCATTCGGTTCAGTCATTTTGATGCAATTTACAAACTATTTACCGATCGTGGTTACCAAAGTGATGCCCGGTAGGTTTATCAATATAGTTATAATTCTGTCTGTTCTTTATTTGCTTGTTGTAAACACGATCAAACTTAAGAATCGCTTATTATTTTTTCTCTATCTCCTTTTTGTGAGTTTTTGTATGTCTTTCATAGGGCGTTTAGCAAACTATAATATAGTTCCGCTAAGTTTAGGGATTACTATGGTCGTCATTTGTTGTTCACAATTTCACTTATTAAGAAAGTTTTTTAAAAAAGATATCACAATTGGTATGGGTCCTATAGGGCTAGTTATTTTTTTTTTAAGCATTATGGTTTTTTTTAGATCTATAGTTAATTTAAAAAGTCTTAAGAATCATAATGTCGATTTTAGCAGCAAAATTGCGGATAAAGTTCTTTACGATTATTTGTATGGTCAGAAAAAACAAATATTATTGGCGGGTAAGCTTGGTAAAATTCAATTAAAAACGAGATCACCTGTAGTAATAGATACAGGCTCTATAGACTTTATCCCAATGATGCCCGAAATTCAAGCGCGTGCGAATAAACTTTTGAAGTCTGTTTATGGGATAGACTTATCTTCTAAACCTAGAGGAGAGCTGCCAAATGGTGGTATTCCTCGTACTCACAAAAACTTATGGGAAAATAGATCAGAAAAAAATTGGAAGAATTTAGGTGACCGATATAATTTTGAATATATTTTAACACCTCATTCTTGGAACTTAAATTTAAGAAAGATAATGGAAACTCAAAGCCTTAGTTTATTTATTGTCGGCGAGGTTTCCCAGCAGCCATTATAGTGGCTTATAGGTTCTGTCTTTTGTGTCGCCTTTTTTTGAAGGTCTAGTTTTCATTTTTAAGAGAAAATTTTCAAGAACGTCTAAAACTTTCTTAATTCTAATTTTTATTGGGATGAGCGCATAGAAATCAAATGATTTAAGGAAATATTTAAAAGCAACTTTCATGGGTAGTGGCTGGGCGGGATTAATATCATAATCCCTCGGTAATAAGTTTTTAGCTTTTGGTTTATAATGTACATACTCTGTATTTACCAGGTATTTCATTCCTTTAATCACTTTGTCAGTTAGGTTTTCAGAGGATAAGAACATACGGCTTTCCCCACCCCAGTCAGAATTGCGTGGTGAAAAGGTGATTAGAATCACCCTTCTCTGATTGACTCGGTTATAATTACTGTGGAAACCTTTTGCATCAAAAAAAATAACGCTTCCTCTTGGGGCTTCACAATCATAAATCATTGATTCGTGCTCTTTAACCTGTGCTGGGGACATATGATAGGGAATGTCGTGTTCCATGCGATGAGATTTAGGCATAAAGCGAAATTGACCGGAGTCTTTTTTAGCCCCCTCTAGGTAGATTATATTTCTAAACATTCCTAGGTGTTGGTCGGTATGCCAGGCTATAGGGCCCGGCCCATTTCTTTCATCCTTAATGGTTGCGCAGGTTAAAATATAATTTTCTTCATCAAATTGGGGATAAATCTTTTTCCATTGTTCTACTAGGTCGAGCATTAGCTCCGTGAAATTGAGAGATCTAAGAAGGTGGGTATTATTAAAAATTTTAGTTGCATTATCATAATGTTGACAAAATACGCTTCCATTAATCGAGTAGTCACTAAAGTAATAATCGAGTTCATCATTGAGAGAGTTTAGAAGGTCTTTGCTGAGCCAGTTCTCTTGAATATGAAGACCTTCTGTATAAAATTTTTCTTGCAAAGCTTTATCGTCAAAATCCATTAATCCCCCCCAAATAAGTTCAGGCCAACTTTAGCTCGTAATTTTTTTGGCATCTATAATAAGCGATGTATAATTTAATTGACCATATTTGTTTCTATCATCAAATTGACTAGTTCGATGAATTTTTCCATCTTTTACGTCCCACTCGTTACGATGGAATGAGCCATCCTTATCGAAGTATTCTAACAGATCGACTTGAAATCCAGCTTCTTTAAATAAGTTATAGAATGATTCGTGGTTATACAACACTTTATGGTCGTAAGCACCTTCTCCCGAGCCATTTACCTTCACCCAATCTATATATTCCTTATTTGTATGATATCCATCAGGAACTGCCACTCTTAAGTAACCATCGGGTTTCAGATATTGAAAGCAAATTTTTGCAGCAGTTAATCCATCTTGCAAAGTTAAATGTTCCCATACATGTTCTGATAAAATGGCATCGATAGAACTTTCTTTAAAATGTTTCTTCCAATCCTCAATTTTTGTTAGGTCTAGATATTCAACATCTGTGGGAGTCCATCCCACGTCAAATATTCCAGACGATCCTACAACGATCTTAATCTGGGGTTGTTGTGCAGAATGTTTAAGTTTATATGAACCCACGGTCCGCTTATAAAGGTGGGATGTTCTGCGCGGTAGACTATGTATAAAACGTGCGAATTCGTAAATTTTTGGGGATCGTTTTAATAATTCCTTCATTTAGGTCTTCTCTCTGTCTAGTGCGAGTTTCATTTATCTTTAAATTGATGGTATATATACACGTCTATTTGGGTTCAATTAAGTATAGGTGATAGCTTAAGTATTATCAAATTAAAAGCGGTGTGGAGCTTTTTTTTTGTGATATTCAACTATCTAAAATGGGTGGGAGGGTTTGTGTTATCTCGGGAGATAAATGGACTAAAGACTTTGGCAAAAAGATTGTTAGCGTCTCCTTTTTTAGTATATTTTCTCGAAATGAAAGCTCGATTTAGACTTTCCCCAAAAGAGAAGGAGTTTATTCGGCATAACAAAAGGGTTTGGGGTCCCTACGCTGTTGAGGAGGTTCAAGGTACTATTGTACTAGATATTTTTGAAGTCGAAGAGATCTTAATTACCTATAGTTATTTTGCCAACATCCTGGCACGAAAATACCAATCTAAAATTGTGAATTATATTTATGGTTATAATTTAGTTTCTCATAAATATAACCTTATCTACAAATCCTTTAACACGCGGGAAACAGTAAGAATCTTGGCCACAACTATTCAAAAAAAGGAAGTGAAAAGGCTATATCAGAATTTTATTGCTAAACTGAAGACCAGAGAAGACCTTTTTAACTTTCATATAGAGGGATGTCATATTGGAATCGATATCTATGAATCTTATCTCCGGGACTATAATCAATATACAGTTAATCTTGATGATGAAAATTTACAGTATTTAATTAAAGCAGCAATTACAATATATATTTTTTGGAGAGACTATTTCGAAAAAAATAAAGTTAAGGCTTATGTTAATACCCACGATAGTTATGTATGGATGAATATAGGGTGCAAGATTGCCTATAAAAATAATATTCCTGTTTATTTACCCAACGCACGAGGTGCCACCTATTGTACCGAACCCTTCTCTATTCAAGCCTGTTACAAAAACTATCCAAAAATATTCAATTTATTAAGTGAAGAAGCAAAAAAGAAAGCCATGGACTTTTCAATGACTCGTTTACATAAAAGGTTCTCAGGAGCAGTAGGGGTAGATATGTTTTACTCAACCGCTGCCTCTTTTGGCGAGACCTCAGGGCCTCGGCAAGTCAAGAAAAGCGATAAAATAAAAATCTTGGTTGCCACTCATTGTTTTTTTGACAATCCTCATGCTTTTCAAATCCTTCCATTCTTAGATTTTTATGATTGGATGATTTTTTTAGGAGAGATTTCTGAGGAAACAAATTATGATTGGTATGTGAAAATTCATCCAGATCCTCTTCCAGATACTGAAGAAATTATTAGAAGTTTTATTAAGAAATATCCTAAGTTTAATTATATTCACCATAATATTAAACATAATCAATTAATTGAAGAGGGGATCGATGTTGCTCTCACTTGCTATGGCTCCATTGGTGAGGAATATCCCTATTATGATAAGCTTGTAATTAATACGGGTTATAACCCTAGAGTTGCATATGATTTTAATGTTCATTCAAATACCCAAGCGGAGTATCGGAGAAATTTATTAAATATTCCTAAACTATTGAATAATTATAAGGTGGATAAAAATCAATTATATGAATTTTATTATGTTCACAATATTTTAAATTGGGTCGATGATATGCTTTTTAACTCTTATTATGAATTTCTTGAAAAGCTAACTGATAAAGAAAGAAGAACTTGTAAAGTTTATCGATTTTTCTTAGATCAATTCAGTGAAGAATACCATCAAAAAATTCTAAATAAGTATGAGTCTTTTATAGCGAGTAGAAAAAAGAATATCTTTTCTATAGGACCAGTAGAATAGTCTAGAGTGGGTAGATATTAATTCTTTTTAAAGGCGACATTATAGTGTTGCGTCTTTTTGTAATCTCCATCGTAATTCGAAAAATTATGAAATGGATAATAGTTTATCGATTTTAGGATAAGTTTATAATTCTTTTCTTTAAAGAGAGCAATAATTTCGTTTAGGTTAAAGACATAGCGAGGAATGATTCGATTTTTCATATTCACCTGGGCGCAGATAAAGGTATCCACAGTACCCATGGGATGATCTGTTAAAAGTATATGTTTCGGATTTAATTGACAGGTCGACTTGATAACTTCCTTGTAATTTTCAAAGTATTGAAGAGAACTTCCAAGCAGGGCGATATCGTAGCTTTCAGGTTTTGCAGGAAATTCGCTGGTAAAATTAAGCTCAGGAAAAGCTTTTGAGAATTCCTCGCCTTGGGCCACTAATTCTGGAAGTTCATAGATCGTGTATTGTGTTTTTATCTGTGGACAAGAGAACTTTAAATCGACAAATGAAGTCCCCAAACCTCCACCAATATCAAATACCTTTATTTGTTTATCGGTATTGATAGTAGATAAAAATGTGGGAAATAAATTGAGTCGACAATTGTCCCAGTCGAGGCTGGGGCATTGCCCTTGTTTAAGTAAATCAAATTTTATTCTGGCCGTAAGTAAGGAGTCTTGAGTAGACTCCTGGGAGTTATAATTTGTAGACTCTGCGTTCGTTTCAAGTACTTCATCAAAAGAGGAGTATTTTCCCGAGTAGGTAATACCGGGTGCTTCCTTTACGAAAAGTTTTCTTACAAAGCACCAAAGGACGGGTGGAATAAGTTGTTTGAGAATATTTTTCATGGATAAAATTATTAACACAATTAGTTTTGCAAGGCAAAATGTGCAGAGTGTAAGCCTTTTTTTTTGTTCTTGTTGCGACGCAATCATGCTGTCCTAATTGGGCGAATATGGCCTCATGCTAAATACGAGTGTATACCATTAGAGGTCATGAAGCTTAGAAGCATAAGAACATATTTTTTTCAATTTCTCCGGTTATTTTTCTATACTCTCGCTGATTCTTTTGCCTTTTTGATACCATCTAAGTCCAACGAAAAAAAAATCCTCATTATTAGACCAGACGGGATCGGCGATTATATTGTTTTCTTAGACGCTCTGAGTAATATTAGGGAAATTTATCCAAGTAGTAAATATTCTATTACCGTTCTTTGCAATGAATATTTGAAAGTTTTGGCGGAAAACGATCCAAAAGTTGACCATGTCATACCCATTAATCGGGGAAAAATAGTTGATAATCTTGTTTATAGATTTGGTGTTTTGGTAGGGATTAGAAAAGGGAATTTTGGTATTGTTTTGCACCCATTATATAATAGAGACATTTTTAGAGGGGATCTTTTAGCGCGAATTTCAGCTGCTGAGATAAAAGTTTCGTTCTTTGCAAATCAGAATGGTAGATTGCCTTGGCAAAATAAGCTGACGGATTCGTGGTATACCTCTTTAGTTGATCCAGGAGCGGAATTTCAAATGGAACTGCAAAGAAACACTGACTTTGTAAACAGTTTAAGTGTAGAACAATTTCAAGAACGTCTTCCGGTAATTCAATTGAAGAATGCAGCACCACCTCCGTCAATTGTGAGAGGAAAAAAATACTTTGTGATTTTTCCTGGCTCAGGCTGGATCAAAAGAAATTGGCCGTTGAGTAATTTTATGCAATTGGCAAAAAAAATTATGAGGCAGACAGGTTTGGAACTTGTCGTTTGTGGTGGGCCTGGAGAAAATTTCTTATCGTCACAATTACTGGATTACCAGGGAATTAATTTTATTGATTTAATAGGGAAGACGGATTTGATTGAATTAACCCAGGTGATTTCTCAGGCGGATTTTTTAATTAGCAATGATACGGCAGCGACCCATTTAGCTAGTGCTACTTCGACTCTCTCTTTTTGTATTGTTGGAGGAGGAAACTTTGGTCGGTTTTTACCTTATAAACTTCGCAAGAGTAATGCTAATATTGGGCCTGTGGTTATCAATGAGAAAATGGACTGTTATCATTGCAGTTGGGAATGTACCCAAGAGGATATATCTTTAGCTGTACCTTGCATTGAAAAAATTTCAGTTGATAAAGCGTATGATATCATTAACCATAAATTAAACTCGGAGCGAGAATGTCTACCGAAATAACCCAGTTAAGAGAAGTGGATGAAACTTTTGATACGCCAATTCTCTTTTTAGTTTTTAATCGAGCTCATCACTCCAGTGAAGTTTTTAATCAAATAAGAAAGATTAAACCGACCAAATTGTATATTGTTGCCGATGGGCCAAGGGAAGATCGCCCCAGTGATCGTAAGGGATGTTATGAAACTCGCCAGCTAATAATGGATGGCATTGATTGGCCTTGTCAGGTCAAAACCCTGTTTAGGGAGAAAAACTTAGGTTGCAAGCTTTCTGTAAGTGACGGGATTACCTGGTTTTTTAATCAAGTTGAAGAGGGAATAATATTAGAAGATGATTGTGTTCCTAATATTTCATTTTTTTACTTTTGCCGCCGTATGCTTGAAAAATACCGCTTTGATCAGCGAATTTTGCAAATTAGTGGTAGCAATTATTTACAAGGTAAATTAAACCTAGCTGAATCTTATTATTTTACCAAAATAAACGATATTTGGGGTTGGGCCACTTGGAAAAGAGGTTGGGAAAAATATGACTTAAAAATGACAGGATATGATAAATTCCTAACTGATGATGCCCTTTCAAATTATATGCCAGTCCCAAAAATTAGAAAGTGGTTACAAAGTTACCTCGATGAGTCTTATACTGGAAAAAGTAATGTTTGGTCCTCCCAATGGGTCTTTGTATTGGCAAAAGAAAATGCTTTAACAATTGCTCCTGCACTCAACTTGGTGACAAATGTTGGCTCCGATGGAATCGGGGAGGCGGCAAATACCACTGATCAATCGAGCTTCATCTATTCAACTTTGAAAGCACAAGAGATGCCAGAAAAAATCATTCATCCCGAGTATATTTTGCCTAATGTCAACGCCGACCTCGTAAGGTTTCAACTTATTCGACAAACAGACCCTAGACTATTCTTCAAAACTAAACTTAGAAAGTTCTTGTCAAAGATAAAGAGAACCCTTTTGGGGCAACCTATTTCTTAAATCTTCGGAAAAGCACTTTAATTAAGTAAAATATTTTTTTAGATAGAGGGTGATCCTTGCGCAAAAATGTGGAGATATGTTCGCGACCTATCAGAACATGCTTTGCTAGTAACAAAAATTTGAAAAAAGGTTCTTTAATATGGTGAGTGAAAAAATAATTTCTAAGAGACCAGAGTGAGAGGTTTATTTTTTTTAGCGAAGATAGAGAATTTGCGTTAAAAATGATTTTTTGAAACTCAATTTCTCTTGGGAGTAAAGGTAGTAAAGTAAAATAAAGGCCTGTTTTAATGCCATAAAGGCGAGCAACTTTCTTCAAATTGTCCGAGCTACCACCTCTTCTTTTGGTAAAGAGAACTTTGTCGCTGGTTAGGAATTCTGATTCCAAGGACATGGTTGCGATAGCAAGATGATCATTTCCTAAAACTTTTTTGAGAGGCATGCCCTTCTTAAAAATTGCTGTTTTGTGGACAGCACAAAAAATTCCTCCTATGTCTTGTCCAGAGTGCAGTTTGAGACGATACTTCTTAAACCTCTCTACAGGCGAAAGCCCCACCGTGGACAGGCCAGGGTCGATAAAAAAAGTTTTTTGTAAATCGTTTGAAACAGATTTAGCGTGGGCCGTGGCAGAAGAAATCTGAGGATATTTTTCAAATAAGGAGATGCTCTCCGAGATAAATTTTTTTTCCCAAAAGTCGTCTTGGTCAGCAAACATAAAGAATTCGTTGGTTATATGCTGAAATAAATTATTATAATTGCCATTAACCCCAAGGTTCCTGGTGTTTTTGTAGAGAGTGAACCTTGCATCATTGCGAAATTGACCCTCTAAATATTCGTAGCTTCCATCTGTAGAGCAGTCATCCGCAATAATAAATTTTAGGTTTGGGTAATCTTGGCCCAGCAAACTTTCAATGGCCTGTTTAAGATCGGTGCCGCCATTGTATACGGGCATTGCAATAGTGACTTCAGGTCGCTTTTGACGCAGCATGATTGTCCTCCAGCCTTTATTATAGGGTCTGCAGCCCCATTAGATTTATTACACTATCAGTTAGTATTAGATTTGCCACTTGGTTAAAAGTGAAAAAGTTGCTAATGTACCAGATTATGAGATGAAAATTACATCATGCCAATTAACCCATTTTTTTAGTGGTAAAGTGGTACCAAAGATGATGACTTAGTCAGTAATTTCGGGAGAGACAATGCTTAATGGTAAAAGTGTTTTGGTGACAGGTGGGACGGGTTCCTTTGGTAGGAAATTTGTTGAAATCGTTTTAAAAAGATTTCCCGATATAAAAAAACTCATTGTTTATTCAAGAGATGAGTTAAAGCAATATGAAATGGCACAAAATTTTTCAGATAAAGAATATCCCGCTATGAGATATTTTATTGGTGATGTAAGAGATGGCGAGCGATTAATTCGCGCTTGTGAGGGAGTTGATTATATAATTCATGCGGCTGCTTTAAAACAAGTGCCGGCAGCTGAGTATAATCCCATGGAATGTATTAAGACGAATGTCTTAGGCGCTGAAAATGTTATTAATGCAGCTCTTCACTGCAAGGTGAAAAAGGTCGTCGCACTTTCCACTGACAAAGCCGCAGCACCTATAAACCTATATGGTGCAACTAAATTATGTTCCGATAAATTATTTGTCGCCGCAAATAATATGAAAGGTGATCGAGAACTTTCTTTTTCTGTCGTTCGCTACGGAAATGTTCTGGGGTCTCGTGGTTCGGTTATCCCTCTCTTTTTAAAGCTAAAAGATTCGGGGAAATTGCCGATTACCGATACGAATATGACGAGGTTTTCTATTTCGTTAGAAGATGGCGTGGAAATGATTTTACAGGCAATTACTCAAAGTCAAGGTGGAGAAATCTTTGTCCCAAAAATACCTTCTTATAGAATTTTAGACGTTGCCACAGCAATTGCGCCTGATGCTCAATTGCAGGAGATTGGCATACGGCCTGGTGAGAAATTGCATGAAGAGATGATTACCGAGATGGATGCATTGAACACATTAGAGTTTGAAAATTATTTTGTAATTTGTCCTTCTAACCCTTCTTGGGATGAAACTAAGTATATTGAAAGATACAATGGAAAGAAAGTCCCCATAGGATTCAAGTACAGCTCATTGGAAAATGATCGCTGGCTAAATCCTCTAGAAATTCGTGAATTAGTTAAACTCCATGTAGATCCTCACTTTTCATGGAATGAGTGATGATAAAAAAGCGTGTTCTAATTCTTGGCTCTTCAGGTTTACTAGGTTCTTCTTTAGCTCCGTTTTTTAAGTCTGAAGGCTTAGTTGTCTATACTCATTCAGGTCATTCAAAAACCGATTTTGTCGGAGATATTAGAGATATTGATTTTGTAAAAAATATGCTGGTTATAGCTAACCCAGATGTGATTGTAAATCTGGTCGGCTTAACAAATGTGGATCAATGTGAATTGGAGCCAGAATTGGCTGAGCAGCTCAATGCCATCTCTGTAAAAAATATCGTAATTGCTTTGCAAGAAAACACCAAAGTTCATCTTGTGCATATTTCTACAGATCAAGTCTATGAAGGTGAGGGCAATCATTCAGAAGAAAATTTCTCTTTGCAAAATATTTATGCTCAATCAAAGTATAGAGGTGAGTTATTTGCGTTAGAATATAAGAAGGCAACAATCTTGAGAACAAATTTTTTTGGGAAAAGTCTTAGCGAAAAAAAAATAAGTTTTAGCGATTGGTTGGTTAACTCTTTTCTTGAGAAGAAAGAAATTACTTTATTTGATGATGTCATTTTTTCTCCCTTGAGCATGCAGAGTCTCGCGAAGCTGATTCTTTTGATTATTGAAAAGCCAAAATATGGTGTTTTCAACCTGGGGAGCCATGATGGAATGAGTAAAAAAGATTTTGCTTTTAAATTAGCAGAAACTTTGAATTTAAATATTGATAATGCAAAAATTGGCAGCATCGAAGATGTAAAGCTTGAAGCTTATCGTCCAAAAAACATGTCTATGAAATATGATCTCTTTGAAAACGCTTACTCAATTAAATTACCTACTTTGGACAATGAGATAAAAAGTCTTAAGGAGACATACAATGTTTAAACCAAGTATAGAAATAAAAATCAATGACTCAGCTATTGGGTTGCATGCACCTACCTACTTTATTGCCGATGTTGCTGCTAATCACGATGGAGATATAGAGAGAGCTAAAGATCTTATTTATAAAGTGGCCGAAGCAGGGGGAAATGCCGCAAAGTTTCAGCATTTCGCTGCTAAAACAATCGTTAGTGATAAGGGCTTCAAGTCATTAGGTGGTCAACAATCTCATCAAGCGGGCTGGAAAAAATCCGTTTATGAGGTCTATAATGACGCCTCTGTGGATGAAAACTGGACTCCAATTCTTAAAGAAACCTGTGATAAAGCCGGGATTGATTTTTTTACTAGCCCCTACTCATACGAATTGGTTGACTCGGTGGATCCTTATGTACCAGCATATAAAGTTGGCTCTGGAGATATTACTTGGCCAGGTATTATCGAATATATGGGGACTAAAAATAAACCTATTTTAATTGCGACGGGGGCTTCCACCGCTGATGATGTTTATAAATCGGTAGCTGCAGCTATGAAATATACAAGTGAGATAGTCTTGATGCAATGTAATACGAATTACACTGGCAGTTTAGATAATATGCGGTATATAAACCTCAATGTTTTAAAAACTTATGCAGAGATGTTTCCTCAAATGATTCTAGGCTTAAGTGATCATACTCCAGGACATGCCACAGTCTTAGGGGCCATTACTCTTGGAGCTAGAGTGGTGGAAAAACATTTTACCGATAGCACTGTCAGAGTTGGGCCCGACCATGGGTTTTCTATGGATCCAAAATCATGGAGAGAAATGGTGGACAGAAGCCGCGAGCTTGAAGCGGCCCTCGGGACAGGCATAAAAAAAGTAGAAGACAATGAAAAGGAAACTGTAGTCTTGCAACGAAGGGCGATCAGAGCAAGTATGGATTTAAAAGAGGGTACGCTTTTAGATGCGTCGAATATTGAAGTATTAAGGCCGTGCCCAGCAGAGGCCATTACCCCCTATCATTTTTCAGAAATAGTCGGGAAAACCATTCTTAAGGATATTGAATTTGGAGATCTAATTAAGTGGAGCGATCTGAGGTAGCTATAGTCATCCCCGCCTACAATGAAGAAAAAACGGTGGGTAATGTTGTGGCTTCAATTCTTTCATATGGGGATGTCATCGTTGTAGATGATTGCTCTATTGATGGGACCGCTCGTGTCTCTCGAAAGGCCGGGGCCATCGTTGTTTCTCACGGAAAAAATCAAGGCTATGATGGGGCGCTTAATTCAGGTTTTGATAAAGCTCTTGAAATAGGAAAAAAGTATATTATTACTTTTGATGCTGATGGACAACATGACCCTAAATTAGTTGAAACTTATCTTAAAAACCTAGAAAACGACTATGAATTAGTTTTAGGCGTTCGACCAAAAAAAGCAAGAGTATCAGAAAAGTTGATTGGTCACTATTTTAGATTTCGCTTTGGGATTCGAGATATTCTATGCGGCATGAAAGGCTATCGGATTGAGCTTTTAAAACTCAATGGTAAATTTGATCATGTGGGTTCAATTGGGTCTGAACTAAGTTTTTTTTCCATTAAGATGGGGGCACGTTTTAAACAGGTCCCTGTGCCAATTTATGAGCGAAAAGATTCACCTCGTTTTGGCAACCTTTTAAAAAGTAATTTAAGAATAATTAGGGCCTTATTAAAAATTATTTTATTAGACTTAAGTTTTAATAAGCGTGTTCATCGATTTTGACATAAGTCAGCAAGCGTAGTAAAAATTATTATGATTGGTATCCAAGAAATAGGCGAATATTTCCCATCTTATAGAGAAAATAATCACGACATTCATGATGACCCTGAGATCATTAAAAAAATCGGGATCGAAAGTCGAACTCAAAAGTCTTCTGATGAGCAGGTCTTAGATATGTGTCTCAAGGCATTTGAAAATTTAAAGACAAAAATGGATGTTTCTCACGATATGATGCAAATAGATATGGTGATTTTGATTACTCAAAACCCCGATATTAACATTCCTCACACTGCTGCCATGATTCATGGAGCCTTAGAGTTACCAGAAAGTTGTGCTTGCTTTGATGTTTCACTTGGATGTTCGGGTTTTGTATATGGTCTCTCTATTGTGAAATCTTTCCTTGAAAGTAACGACCTTTCCAATGCATTGCTTTTCACCTGTGATCCCTATTCAAAAATAATTAATAGAGAAGACAAAAATACCAAAATGATATTTGGTGATGCAGCTGCAGTAACTTTAGTCAGCAATAACAATCCTGTTCTCGATATTGGTAGATTTACTTTTGGAACCCAAGGGAAAAAATGTACTGCACTGACCATGGTGGAGCAACAACTCTATATGGATGGACGTGGAATTTTTAATTTTGTTTCAACAAAAATACCTAATGATATTAAAAATTGCTTAATTAAAAATGACCTTTCTTTGGAAGATATAGATCGTTTTATTTTTCATCCTGGAAGTAAATATATGATTGATTCACTGGTTAGGAGAATGAAGTTAGATAATGATAAGGTGCCCTTTCTAATTTCTGAGTATGGCAATACTGTTTCATCTTCTATTCCACTAATGTTAGTCAAATTTCTTCAGGATAGAGAATCTAAAAAAATCTTAATTTCAGGGTTTGGTGTAGGGTTATCTTGGGCAAGTACAGCGTTAAAAAGAATTAATTAAGAGGAAAAGACTATGCAAGATATTCTTAAAAAAATTGAAAACATTATTAGCGAGAATATCAAGGACGTAGATGTTTCTAAATTACATGCAGATGAGTCACTTATTGATCAAGGTTTAGACTCTTTGGTGCGCACAGATATTCTTATTTCAATCGGTGAAGTATTTGATGTTGAGCTTGTTGATATAGATGAAAGTATTGTTGCCTCGCTAAATAAAATTGCCAGTTTTATAAAAGAGCAAAAAGGTGAATCTTTAGAACGCGAACTTCCAAAAGAATTTAAATCGCCAAAATCTGTCTTGAACCGCGAGAGCTTAGTCGTCGGATTGAAAAAAATTGGTGTAAAAGCTGGAGATGTACTTTTAGTTCATAGTGACTTATTTAGTCTTGGCCAATTGGAATATAAATCTGCGGATGAAAATCTAGACTTAATTTATAATTCTTTTATGGAGGTCTTGGGAACTAGTGGTACTCTATTGGTTCCGGCTTATTATTATGAGTATGGTCGATGGGAAAACCCTTACGATATCAAAAGGTCTGAAACGTCAAAAGAGTTAGGTGCTTTTTCTAAATTTGTTACGAGAAAGAGTGAGTCCAAACGTTCACTTCACCCTCTGACTGCCCTCGCTGGCTCCGGGAAATTGGCAGAATATATTACATCAGGGGAATGTGGAACTTCCTATGGCGTAGACTCTGCTTGGGACCGCTTCTATGAAAGTGATGGCAAAATGCTCTTTTTGGGAGTTGACCTAAGAAGTATGACTTTTATTCATTACGTTGAGCATAGGGTGGGGGTTCCTCATATTTATAATAAGCTCCATTCGACGCCGGTTTTTCGCGATGGAGAAGAAGTTAAGATTCCCATTTGTTCCTCTGTGCGCTTTTTAGATTTTGATATCGCCTACAATAAGTATAAATTTACCGAAATGTTTAAAAAAGCTGGCCTGGTTAATGAGTATGAAATCGGTACTTCTGTTTCTTATTTTGTTAAATCGAGAGAGATCTTTAAATTTTTAGTAAAAGAGTTGAATAAAGATTTTTATTACTTATTAAAAAATAAACCTAATTTTAGACAGAACCAAATTCCAATGGATGGCAAGGCCGGAGCGGCCAGAGAATAACAGCTATGGAAATAGAAACTTTAAATCTTGATCAATGGGAAGCGCTGGTTGATTCCTCAGAGCAGGGAACTATATTTCATCGGGGGCTTTATTTAGAGAGTTTAGGGTTAGACTGCGATTTTCTTGCTTTTCAAAAAAAAGGAAATATTTTAGGTGCCATGGCCTTGCCTAGAGGTAAAAAGTTACAGGTTTTACCTTATCAAGCCTATAATGGTTTTATTTTTCATCCAGATGTCGAAGCTAAAAAGCAAGTTAGTAAGCTGGAATTAAAGTTCCAAATGACGGAGTTTATTGCGACTGATCTATTAGAGCGTTATGATGAGATTACTTTTAATGCTATCGATTACCATGAAGCCTGCGACCTTAGACCTTTTCATTGGAAAAATTATAATGAGATGGAACTTCCTACTTATACATCTAATGTAGTTTACACCTCAATTTTAAATACCAGTTATCCGCTCGACCAATCTATGTTAAGGAAAGGCCGAAAAAGTGCTTTGCATAAGGGGAGAAAGTTTGGTTTAAAAACCGAACTTTCAGAGAATTTAAGAGATATGGAAAAAATTTATATGGAAACCTTTGTCAGACAAGAAATTGATTTACCTGAAGAAACTCTTAAGCTTTCTCGAAAACTTTTTAAAAATCTTATCGAATCAAAGAAAGCTTTTTTGAGTGCAACTTATTGTGAAAATGAGTTGGCGTCAATCTCTCTCTTTGCTCGTGATAATAAAAGGGCCTATTATCTTTTTGGTGCCAATAAAACTGAATTTCGTGCAAAAGAAACGGGAACTGAAAACTTGGCCTGGTCAATTGAGTATATTAAAAATGAATTAAAAATAAATTTTTTGGATATGGTTGGAGTAAATAGCCCACAACGCGGTAGTTTCAAACTTAGCTTTGGCGGGCAACTTGTTCCTTATTATCAATTGACTAAAACTAACGAAAGGTAGGGAAATTAATGAAAATAGCAATTATTCCCGCTCGAGGTGGAAGTAAAAGAATCCATAAAAAAAATATTAAAGAATTTTGCGGCAAACCTATTATTGCCTACTCTATTGAGGCGGCATTAAAGAGTAACCTTTTTGATAAAGTTATTGTTTCAACGGACTGTGGTGACATAGCAGAGGTCGCTAAAAAATATGGAGCAGAAATTCCTTTTATGCGCCCCAAGGAGCTATCCGACGATATGACGGTTACGGCACCTGTAATTTCTCACGCGATTAAATTTTACGAAGAACAAAACATCAAGATAGAGTGGGCCTGTTGTTTATATGCAACAGCTCCCTTTGTTTCTGAGAATGATTTAATAAGTGCTTATGACAAGATCAAGGCTTCTCCGGATATTAAGTTTGTTTTTTCGGCGACAAGCTTCAGTTTTCCTATTCAAAGAGCGATTTATTTGGGTGAGAGCAAGGAAGTTCATATGTTTCAACCTGAAAATTATTTGACTCGGTCCCAGGATTTACAAGTTGCTTATCACGATGCAGGGCAATTTTATTGGGGCAGACCACAAGGCTGGAAAGAAGAGTTGATTTTTTTTGCTCCTCATTCCAGGGTCCACATTCTTCCTCGTTGCCGAGTCCAAGATATAGATACTATGGAGGACTGGGAGTTTGCGGAAAAACTATTCCAGCTAAATAGTGAGAGGAGCTAAGTGTGCGTGGATTAATTATTGGTTGTGGAAGTATTGGAACCCTTTATGATTCCCCGAAAAGCGATATGGTTTTGACTCATGCTCATGCATTTGCTCTCAACCCAAATATTACAGAATATGCATTAGTGGACAATAATGAGGAAGTTTTAAAAATGTCCTGTGAAACTTGGGGGGTGAAAGGTTTTTTGAACTTGTTTGAAGCCTTTCGTGATTTTTTACCTGATATTGTTTGTATTGCGACTCCTCCTCAAGCAAGAAGAGAGATCTTTCAGAAAATAATTGGAACAAATATAAAGAATATCATTTGCGAAAAGCCACTGTCCGATAGTTATGAAAGTGGATTGGAAATTCAAAAAATGATTGAAGAACATGATCTTCTAGTAAATATTAATTACGTCAGACGTTTCGATCCACAGGTTACAAGTCTAAAAAAGATCATTCAGGATAAAGAATTTGGTTCGTTGCAAGCTGTTCGTTGCGTATATACAAAAGGGGTTGTCAATAGCGGCAGTCATATGCTCAATTTATTACAATTTTTACTGGGGAATTACAAAAACGGAAAAGTTTATTCAGGTTTTGTAGATTACGATAAAAATGATCCCTCCTTGAATTGTTATTTGAACTTCCAGCAATGCTCAAATGTTCAGCTTATGGCGGTCAATCAAAAAGATTATTTTTTATTTGAATATGAGTTTTTTTTTCAAAAGAAAAGGATCGCGTTTAGTAATCGGGGATATGAATTTAAAGTGCAAGAGATTCGTGAAGATCCTATTTTTTCCGGTTATATTGACTTAGATCTCGGAGTCGTTGAGAAAACCCAATTAGATGAATCTCTTAAATCTCTTTTAGAAAATACAATAGATGCCAGCTCAAGCTCGGAGCTTATTTCTCCTGTTGGTGAAGCCCTGTTATCTCTTAAAATATGTTTGGATTTGAAAAAAAACTATGAGGAGTTGAAGTCATGGCAAAACTAGCGATTAATGGTGGCCCAAAATTGCGTACCCAGCTTTTTCCAGCATACCAAGTCTTAGGAGAAGATGAAGCTAAAATTGCTTATGATGTTGTCAAGACTGGAGTTCTCTCAAAATTTTTAGGTTGCTGGCATCCTGATTTCTATGGAGGCCCACAAGTTCAGGCTTTTGAAAAAGAATGGGCCGAGCATTTCAATGTTAAGCATGCTATTACTGTTAATTCGAATTCAAGTGGAATTATATGTGCGCTTGGAGCTTTAAATATTGGGCCAGGAGATGAGGTCATTGTTACTGGCTACTCAATGTCAATTTCAGCTTCCGCTCCTTTATTTTATGGAGCTGTTCCCGTTTTTGCTGATGTAGAGGAAGATTATTTTTGCATTGACCCAGTTGATGTTGAAAAGAAGATTACCAAAAGAACTAAGGCCATCATTGCTGTGGATTTATTTGGACTGCCTTACGATGCAGAAAAACTTAATGAAATTGCTAGAATTCATGGCATTCCAATAATCGAAGATAGTGCTCAGGCTCCCGATTCAAAACTTCGTGGCAAATATGCTGGGACGTTGGGGGACCTAGGGGTTTTTTCTCTCAACTACCACAAGCATATTCATACGGGAGAAGGTGGAGTTATAGTAACGGACAGTGATGAGTTGGCGCAGAGATGTCAATTGATTAGAAATCATGCAGAAGCAGTTGTTGATGGTATGAACTATTCGGGAAGCTTGGTTAACATGATTGGTTTTAATATGCGAATGCCAGAAATTGAAGCGGCTATCGGAAGATCTTTGCTTCGAAAGATGCCAGATTTATTAGATCAAAGAAGGAAAAATGTAGCCTACCTAGAGAAAGGCTTCTCCGGAATTGAGTTTATGCAATTACCCAAAATAAGGCCGGGGGCGGTACATTCTTATTACGCTCATGGATTAAAATTTCACAAAAATAAAGCAGGTATTAGTAGAGAAAAATTTGTGAAAGCAATTAAGGCGGAGTTAATGCCAAGTGAGCTGCGAGAAGGAGAAGGGGTCTTATTGGCTTGTGGCTATGTTAAACCTCTTTATTTGCAAAGTGTTTATCAAAAAAGAATAGGTTTCGGAACAGCTAATTATCCATTTGAGGATCCCGCTAATATGACAAAAATGAAATATGAGAAAGGTATTTGTCCGGTAACTGAAAATTTACATTTTCAAACCTTTTTTGCTCATGAGTTTATGCGACCAGGTATGAGACAAAGTGATCTTGATACAGTTATTGATGCTTTTCATAAAGTGACTGAAAACTTGAATGAGTTAAAAGAATAATGGAAAGTCAAAAAAAGATTATTTTTTGTTCCTATCAGATTGGATGTGCTAATAATCTTTTACCGATTGCTAGAAAGTTCCAAGAAAATGGTCATAGTGTAATGGTTTTTGCAGCTGGAAAATCGTTTCTTAAATGGAGAGAAGACAAGAATCTAGAGCTTCTTCTATTAGAAGACTCTATTCCTCCTTCTGAACTAAAGGGACTCATTGAAAGAGAGGGACCTGATTTGATTTTTACTGGAACTGATCCTCAGTCTTTCTTTGATTACAATTTTAGGAGGATTGGCAATGCAAATAATATTAAAGTCGCCTCCATTTTAGACTATTGGAGCTTCTATAAGGACAGGTTCTTTAGGTCAAAAAACGAAGATAAAAAATCTTTACCAGACTATATCTTCGCTATTGATGAAATGGCTAAACTGGGGTTGGTGGAGTGTGGCATAGACTCTATGAAAATAAATGTAATGGGGAGCCCATCTTACCAGGCCCTTCATAAGAAATATTTTTTGGCTCAAAAAAAAAATACTCACTCCGCAAGAATTCTCTTTCTATCACAGCCGATTCATCGTCTTCACGGAAAGAAACTAGGTTTCACCGAAGGGGACAGTCTTAACTCTTTTATTAGGGTGTTGAATAGCAGTGGTGTCGATTATAGGTTGGACGTAAAGCCTCATCCACGGGAAAATCTTAAAGAAATTAAAAGATATGTGCAAGGAGAGAGTCTAGAAAAAACTTTTTTTTTGGATCCTCATAGTGATTTATACAGTGGCATTTATAAATACGGCTTAGTAGCAGGCATCGTATCAAGTGCACTTATTGAGGCTGCTATTCTGGGTATACCTACATTATCTATCCAAAATGGTAAAGCGAGGGACTTTCATTTTTTTGGGACAGTGGCATGCATTACTCCCACAGTTTTTAGCGAGAATGAGTTGACAGAAAAACTTCTCTCAGGGTTTGATAAAAGTATAAAATATCCAGATTTAAGTTATCTATATAAAAATGCGACAGAAAATATTGTTGACTTTTTATTTAATATTTTAGGATGAAAGGTTCTGCTTTATTGTCATAACCTGGTCTGCTTTCTTTTGTAGTGCTATGATGGTATTCTTTATCCGACACCAACAGATTTTATCGTGATGGAGTATTAATAAGGCTAGAAGTGAAAAAGATGAAGATTGATTTTTCAAGATATCCCCAGAATACAGATAATATATTTGAGATAAGGTAGAAGTGGACTGGCAGGCTACGCTCGCTTTTGATTTTTAAGTTTGGAACCATCATATATTCAACTTTATTTAATTTTATTTGGAGAAATATAATTCACTTTCCAGCTAAAATGTTTTTGAGCTGGAAGAGGAATAAAAAGTTTAAAATATAAAGAACTGAGAAATTCCGGAGTTCAACGGGTATAGGGAGATATAAGCTTTGTCGAATTCGCAGGTAGTTTAAGCTCACTTATTTCCGATGAGATGAAAGTGAGTTGCGTAGAAAGAATAGAAGCCATTAGGAAGGCTGACAACACATTTAATAACTGCTCTACAACCGTAGAGTGTAATGATGAGGTGAATTTAAAATTTTTAGAATTTATTTTAGGAAATAAGGTTTTAGCCGCAGCAGTTTCGTATTTTGGGTTTGTGCCCAGGCTGGGGACTTATAATCTTATGTATGGTTTTGAGCCTCTCTAAGATAAACCGCTAGGGGTACAACTTTGGTATGGCGATGGGGAACAATATCGGTCTCTAGAGTGTTTGATCAACCTTAATCCTGTCGGGAAGGAAAATGGTGCTTTTGCGGCTAAAAAATTTGACCATGTACCCTTTTCTTCGATTATTTTTCTGGAAAGAGATGATCAAGAACTCCCTCCTGGTGTGAAAGGAAGAATAAAGGAAGAGGAGATGTTAAAATTTGTACCGAAAGATGATCATATTATTCATGAGGGACCTATTGGAGACGCAATTTTTGTCGATACCGGCTCCTGCTATCATATGTGAAGTTTCTGGTCCAAGGGGCATCGGATGGTGCTGCCATTTAGTTTTTATGGAGAAAATACTCAGACCAGAGAAAGCATATTAGAAGATAAAGGCTTGGGCGGGATTCAAGAAATAGAAAAACTTCTCGATACAAAAATCAAGCGCCATGTGGTCTCTAAATTCAAAAATGATTTTCTGATGAAACTAAGATTAAATACCTTTTGAGCAGCCAAAGGGTATCTTTATGGTTACCTATTGCCATTCAAGAGATAAACACATATTTTTTTTGGCATGATTAGCTTTTGTTTAAGAGGAGAAAAAAAGTCTGCCCAGACTGTTGAAACTCTATTATTTTGGAAATTGTGAAATACGTCGCCGCGGTATTCTGGTCATGTGATGGCTCGAGACTCTTGCTAGGCTCTTTGGCTGGCTGGGAAAAATAAACATACTGCTTCTCGGTGACAAATATTTTACACGAATATGATGAGAGGTTCGATTGTAGACTTACTAAGTTCTCGTCAATTAAGCTTTAAGGGAATAAGATAAAAAATACTTTAGAAACCTCTTGATGTTTTTTCAGCTATAAGTTGAATAAGTTGCAATGAATAGATATCTTGAGTATTAGTTTTTTGAGGTTTCAACTTGATCAAATTGGAGTTCTTTCCCGTCATTAGTGCCCCGAAGTTCCGATGCATTCATATCCCAAAGAGGCACAAAAAGAATAGACGAAATTGAGGAAAAGAAGTAGTGTGCAATGCTAAACTGCTAGGAGCCACTCTTTGAGAAATGATCAAAAATCAATGGATCGAATTTTTCATTTTTTTGATTATTGTTCAAATTTAATAAACGGGATGGACGGCAAAATTATATTTTTTATATTGCTGATTGTCAATGCAACAACATTTAACACTTCGGGCAATGAAGAACAGTATTTAGCTATTAGTAAGCAGTATATTAATCCTACTTGGATTCTCAATTCTTTTCATCTCACAGAATGGCCAGGGGCGAGGATTTTTAATCAAAGCGTAACTGGCTTTTTTTTACAATTTATAAGTATTCCATTATTTGCATTTTTGGCCAAATGGATAAACTTCATTTTGTTTTCTATTCCAATAGGACGTATTTTTAAAACTTTAAAGATAACGAATATTGAAATTTTGTTTTTATTTCAACTTTTTTATTTAAATCAAACCCACGGAGATCAAGCTTTCTTCGCCGACGAATGGATTTTTGGTGAGTTTCAAGGAAAAACTCTCGCTTATATTTTCGTTTTTTTTAGCTTATCCGCTTTGTTAGAAGGTAAAGACAAGAAAAGTGTTCTTTTCTCCATTTTTGCAAGTTATTTGCACATACTCGTGGGAGGATGGTTTTTGATAACCAGTGTTCTTTATTTTCTTTTTTCGAAAAAACAGCTTAAAGAAACTATAAAACTTTCCGGATTGTATCTTATTGCAATGTCCCCTCTCATAATTTTTTTAGGGAGAAAGATCTTAGTAGATACTGAAAAGGTTATTGATGGGGTTAGCTTAAATTGGATCTATGTTTATTTTAGGCATTCTCACCACGTAGGACTATTTCACGACATAAGCTTTTTCAGGGCCTCAGTTTTTGGTGGGTTGAGAACCGTAGTAATTAGTTTTATTATTTTAGCTCTTACGAAAAAACTTTTAGAAAGGAATGAATTGAAGGTGTTGAGCAATCTCATCTTCGGAACCTTTGGGATACTATTTACTTTTTTATTCGTGGCTTTTTTAGATCGCTTTGCTTTTGATAGAGCGGGTAGTTTCTTTTTACAGCTTTATCCTTTCAGAGTCGCTGCCATTTCAAAGTTCATGCTGCTACTTTTTATCGGTGCTGCAGTTAAAGAGTATTTTTTAAATAATGATATTAGCAAGAAGTATTTAAACATTATTCTGTTTGTTATTGTTGTCCCTTATTTGGGCTCAAGATTTACTCGGAATGTTGCAGCGATCTATCGATCACCAGGCTTAGGGTATATCGAAAAACCAATTCAAGAATTATCAAACTTTATCTCTAAAAAGACGGCGCGAGAGGATTCATTCTTTCTCAATGTTCAAGGCGACGATCAGTTGGAGACGTCCTTTTATCGCGCGATTGAAAGAGATCGCTACGCCGATTACAAGCTGGTACCGGCTGGCACAAATAAATTATACCTCTGGTATCATAGAATATTGGCTTCAAGAAAAATTAAGAAAGATATTAATCATTTATTTCAGATGCCAGTAAAGCCAACTTTTAAATATCTAATCTCTGATAAAGAAATTTATCACGCAAAATTGGTGGTTCTTTATAAAAATCAAAAGTATAGTCTTTATCAGGTAAACTATTAGGAGAAAACCATGACAAACTTTAGCCGAAGTTACTTATTAGAGTCGATAGAGATCATAAAGCAAATTTCTGATCAGAAAATCGAGGCAATTGTTGAGCAGTTATACATGTTGAGAGAAAATAAAGGAAGACTTTTTTTCTTAGGTGTTGGTGGAAGTGCCGCAAATTGTAGCCATGCAGTTAATGATTTTAGAAAAATTTGTGGTTTTGAAGCTTATTCGCCGGTTGATAATGTCTCTGAGCTGACAGCAAGAACAAATGATGAGGGTTGGGATACAATATTTTCCGAGTGGCTAAAGGTTTCCCTGTTCAATGAGAGGGATGCTCTATTTATTTTTTCAGTTGGTGGAGGGAATGCTGAACTTAATGTCAGTCCCAATCTCGTAAAAGCTATTAACTTGGCAAAAAAGATAGGAGCGAAAGTTATGGGAATCGTAGGTAAAGATGGTGGTTTTACCGCTAGATCGACAGACTATGCTCTTGTGATTCCAATCATTAATAAATCCCATATTACTCCGCACTCGGAAGCCTTTCAGGCGGTGGTTTGGCATCTCATCGTTTCACATCCTAGGTTGAAACTAAATCAAACTAAATGGGAGTCAATTAAGTCGTGGGTTTGAATAAGGCAATATTTTTCGATAGAGATGGGGTTTTAAATAAATCCGTTGTAAAAGATGGATGTCCCTTTCCCCCAAGCTCTTTGAGCGAGCTTATCTTGACTGATTCTATTGAGGAGACCTGCCATTGTCTAAGATCTTTAGGGTATATACTCATAATCATTACCAATCAACCAGATGTAGCGAGAGGGAAAACTTCTGTAGAGGCAGTGGGTGAAATAAATGAATTTTTAAAAAAAAAACTCAACCTTGATTCGATTTATTGCTGTTTTCATGATGATCATGATAGATGTGATTGTAGGAAGCCTCTACCGGGGATGCTCGTACAGGCACAAAAAAAGTACGACCTAGATTTCGAGAGCAGTTACGTCATTGGGGATCGCTGGAAAGATATTCAAGCTGGCTTTATTGTTGGTTGTAAGACAATATTTATCGATTACGATTATGCAGAGAAAAAAATACCTTCCGATTTCGTCATTTATTCAACTAAAGAAATTATAAATATATTTGGAGATTTAAAATGAAAAGTATTAACGATCTAAAAATTCAATTATTCGCTGACGGTGCTAACAAAGACGATATGCTTGAAATGTATAAAAATAAATATATTTCTGGCTTTACTACAAATCCGACTCTTTTAAGAAAAGCTGGTGTGAAAGATTACACTGAATTTGCGCTAGATATTTTGAAGTCTATTTCTGATAGACCTATTTCATTTGAAGTTTTTGCGGATGATTTTGAAACTATGGAGGAACAGGCATTAAAGATTCGTTCATGGGGGGAAAATATTTATGTTAAAATACCGGTGATGAATACTAAAAAAGAATACAGTTATGATCTTATTAAGAGGTTAGCTAACCAGGGTGTTAAATTAAATGTCACTGCGATTATGCCTATTGATCAAGTCGAGAGAGTATCAGAAGCCATGAGAAATGCAGATCACGGAGTGATCTCGGTATTTGCCGGTAGAATTGCAGATACAGGGGTTGATCCTGTCCCTCATATGAGTCAAAGCCTAGATATTATTAAAAACAAAAATAAAAATTTACAGTTGCTCTGGGCTTCTCCTAGAGAATTACTGAATATTATGCAAGCTGATGAGATTGGATGTGACATCATTACGGCGACTCCAGATATATTAAAAAAATTAACTTCTTTAGGGAAAAACTTGGAAGAGTTTTCTCTCGATACTGTAAAGATGTTTTTTGATGACGCTCAATCAGTTGAATATAGTATTTAATTTATGAGAAAGAAAACACATTACACATGTGCGGTAATTGGGGATTGGCATTTAGCTTTTGTTACAGCTGTGGGCTTATCTTCTTTGAATCACAAGACTGTCTTGTTAAAAACAGGGCAAAAAGTAAATTCTTGGACATCTTGTCCCAAATTAGACTTGGCTGAACCTGAAGTGAATGAAGCAATCGATCGCTTACATAAAGAGGGAATCTTCTGTTATTCTCATTATCAAGACGATGATTGGTCTGCTGATTTTGTTTGGTTGGCCGTGGATACGGTCGTAAAGGAGGACGACACTTCAGATTTATCTTCTATAGAGGAAATATTAAAATATGATTTTTCCAGTAGAATAAAAAAAGGTCTCGTTGTGACAAGTCAGGTGCCATTAGGTTTCTGTCAACGCTATAAAAATAAATTTAATATTTCTTATATTCCAGAAAACCTAAGGTTGGGTCAAGGGTTGGAGACTTTTTTAAAGTGCGACAGGCTAGTAATCGGCTCGGACAGTACTGAAACTTTATATGATTTAAAGGCACTTTTAAATGAAGTCGATGGTGAGGTAATTCTGTGTGATTTAAACACCTCTGAGATGATTAAGCACGCTACAAATGCTTTCTTGGCATCATCAATTAGTTTGGCAAATCAATTGGCGATGATTGGGGAGCCTTATGGTGTAGATAACAACTTAGTTGGGAGGTCTTTAAGGCTAGACTCACGTATTGGAAAAAAAGCTTATGTGATCCCAGGCACTGGCTTTGCGGGAGGGACCTTACCAAGAGACTTAAAATCTCTGCAAAGTTTGGGAGCCAACAAGGGAGTTTCAACTGAGCTGATAGACGCGATACTTACTATAAATGAGTCGGCATTGACTTCTGTTGTCACTTGTCTTTCTCAGCATTTTATATCATTAGAGAATAAGAAATGTTTAATCCTTGGATATTCTTATAAAGAAGATATCGATACTTTAAGACGTTCTCCGGCCATTGAGCTGGCTAAGTTACTCAAAGAAAAAAAAGTGCAAATTTATGGTCACGATCCTAGAATGAATGACAAGGACTTAGGTGAACTTGAAGGGTTGATCAATCATATTGATGAGCTTTCAAATTTAGACTCCGATCTAGATGCTTGCATAATTGTTACTGCAAGAGAAGAATTCCATACCCTGGATTGGAGAATTATTAGAGGAAATAGTGACAAACAGATTCTTTTATTTGATTTGGATGGAAACATTTGTGAAAAAGCACTATTAAAAAATGGCTATACATATAAAACTTTGTGGCAGCCGAAAAAAAGTTTAGGGATGAGAGATGAGGATACTTAAAGATAAAAATATTGTAGTGTTTGGTGGTAGTAAAGGGATTGGGTGCTCTATAGCCTCCGCATGTGCCGAGCAAGGCGCTAATGTCTTTATTGCTTCTCGCTCTGCGAGCAACTTGGAAGAGGCTCGAGATATTCTTCTGAGGGACAATAAAGCAGAGGTAAAAACTTTTGTTTGTGATGTAACTTCCAATGAAGATGTTGCGAATGTTTATGATCAAATTGAGTCTCAGTTCGGGCCGGTTTATGGGGTTGTTTGTAGCTCTGGTGTCTATGGGCCTATCGGTCCTATTGATAAAAATTCCATTGAAGAATGGGCGAAATGTATCGATGTCAATTTAGTCGGTACTGCCAGATGCGTAAATTTAATCTTGGATAAAATGAAAAAGCGTAGAGAAGGTCGTTTTATTTTTATGTCTGGTGGCGGACAAGCAGGCTTGTCAAATTTTTCGGCTTATACTGCATCTAAAGGTGGGATATGGCGTTTAACGGAAACATTAGGTGGGGAATTAGCTCCCCATAATATTTTTGTCAATGCTATAGCACCAGGTGCCGTGAATACACAGCTTTTAAAACGAGTTTTGGATGCTGGTGCGGGAAATGTTGGGGTGAAATTTTATGAACAGAGTTTGAAGCAAAAAGAGTTTGGAGGCATTCCTCCGAAAAAAGCAGCAGATTGTGCCGTTTATTTATTGTCAAATAAGTCCGAAGGACTCTATGGAAAAATTTTAAGTGCTGTTTGGGATGCTTATCAAGATTTTACAGATTTGAATTCTCTTAGTCAATCGGATATTTTTACTATGAAACGAGTAGTTGAAAATGATGGCGGAACAAGATTTAGGAAATGAGTACTATGATAATTGCTAGGAATAAAAATGACTTTTTAATTTCTATAATTGTACCTGTTTACAATGAAGAAAAGAACGTACCTACTTTGGTAAAGAGAGTTCGTGAAGTCTTTAATAAAAATAATATTAAATATGAAATAATCTTTTGTTTAGACCCATGCACAGATCAAACTGAAGAGGTGATCAAACAAGAGAGGAAAATCGATCCCGCGGTAAAATTAGTGACCATGTCACGCAGATTTGGCCAGCCAGCAGCAACGATGGCGGGAATACATTCTATGAGCGGAGATGCTGGTGTTGTTATTGATGTTGACCTTCAGGACCCTCCAGAGCTGATCATAGATATGATTGAAAAATGGAAAGAAGGGTATGAGGTTATATATGCTCAAAGAACTTCTCGAGAGGGCGAAACTCTTGTTAAAAAGATTGTTTCTTGGTTAGGCTATTGGCTAATTAACAAGATTACGAAGGTAAATATTCCAAGAAATACAGGGGATTTTCGACTAATAGATAGAGTTGTTATAGATCACTTGAAAATTTTGCGAGACTATGATGGATTTTTGAGAGGATTGGTCGCTTATATAGGATTTTCCCAAGTAGCCATTCCTTATAAAAGGGCTCCTCGTCTCGTGGGAGAGGGCAACTACAATAGATATTTAGGATCTCTGAGTATAGGGATAAATGGAATCGTGGGGTTCTCACGCTATCCTCTCCATATTATTTCCATTGTAGGTCTTCTAATTTCTGGAGGTAGCTTTATCCTAGGGATTGTGTATTTGATCTTAAGAGTACTTCATGTTGAGATAACATGGGGGAACCCAACTTTAGTTATTCTTATTTCTTTTTTTTCTGGTGTTCAGTTATTGAGTCTGGGGATCATGGGGCAATATGTTGCGAGAATGTATGATTCGATTTTGTCGAGACCGCAATTTATTATAGATAAAAAATTTGGATTTGAGGATTGATATGCATTATTTTATAACGGGTGGAGCAGGTTTTATCGGAAGCAACTGCGTTGACAGACTATTAAATAATAATCATGAGGTAACCGTTTACGATAATTTTTCAACTGGCAGAAAAGAGTTTCTTGATAATGCAAAAATGTTTGAAAAATTTCACTTGATTGAGGCTGATCTACTTGACGTAGATACACTAGAAGAGGGGATGCGTGGATGTGATTTTGTTTTCCACTTTGCGGCAAATGCTGATGTTCGATTTGGATTGAGTCATCCAGATAAAGATTTAAAACAAAATATTTTGGCTACTTATAATGTACTCGAAGCCATGAGGAAAAATTCCATTAAAAAAATAGTTTTTTCTTCTACAGGATCGGTTTATGGGGACACAGGTGTAATCCCCACTCCAGAAGATGCACCTTTTCCTATTCAAACTTCGCTTTATGCGTCTTCAAAACTGGCTTGCGAAGCTTATATCTCTTCTTATTGTGAGGGATTTGATATGCAGGCCTTTATTTTTCGATTCGTTTCTATATTAGGCGAGCGCTATACTCATGGTCATATTTTTGATTTTTATAAAAAACTTCAAAAAAATCCAAATGAGTTGGAGGTTTTAGGAAATGGTAAACAAACAAAGTCATATCTATACATAGGGGATTGTATAAATGCCATCTTATTAGCGGTCAATGAAGCGCAAGAAAAAATTAATATTTTTAATTTAGGAACGGATGAGCATTGCCAGGTTGTTGATTCGATTGGATATCTTTGTGAAGACCTAGAGTTGAAACCCGCGCTCAATTATAGTGGCGGAGAGAGAGGATGGATTGGCGATAACCCTTTTATTTTTCTAGATTGTAAGAAAGTGAGAGGGTTAGGTTGGAAGCCAGAGCTGAGTATTAAAGAGGGAATTATTAGGACATTAAATTTTCTCAAGGAAAATACCTATTTATTCGAGGAAAATAATTAATGAAGGTAGGAATTATAGGGTGTGGTTTAATTGGTGAGAAGCGAGCTTCTAATTTACTTGATTCTAAGCTTTATGCGGTGGCGGATTTAGACTCGGATAAAGCCCAGTCATTTAGAAGGTTTAATGAAGAATTAAAAATTTATAGTGAATGGCAAGATCTTTTAAAAGATGAACTCATCGATATTGTTATTATTTCAACTCCAAATAATTACTTAACCCCCATCGCCTTAGAGGCGATTAAGTCTCATAAACATATTCTACTTGAAAAACCTGCAGGCACGTCTCTTGAAGAATTGAAAACATTAAAGGAATTGAGCGAAAGCACAGGCCGTGTAGTCAAAGTAGGATTTAATCACCGTTTTCATCCGGGTTTGATTAAAGCAAAAGAGATTGTTAACTCAGGAGCTTTGGGAGATCTCATGTTTATTCGTGGGAGATATGGCCATGGCGGTAGAGTCGGTTACGAAAAAGAATGGCGAGCCGATCCAAAAATTTCTGGTGGAGGCGAGCTTATTGATCAAGGGGTTCATCTGATAGATTTGTCTCGTTGGTTTTTGGGTGAGTTTACTCAGGTAAATGGTGTAGCCCACACCTATTACTGGGATATGCCAGTGGACGATAATTGTTTTCTGTCCTTATTAAATGGTAAAAGGCAGCATGCATGGTTACACGTTAGCTGCTCTGAATGGAAAAATATGTTTAGTTTTGAGATTTATGGTCGTGATGGGAAAATTCAAATTGATGGACTTGGAGGTACTTATGGAACTGAAAAAATAACTTACTATAAAATGTTACCTGAAATGGGTCCTCCTGAAACGACTTCGTGGGAGTATCCTATGAAAGATAGCTCTTGGGAGCTGGAGTATAAGAATTTTTTGGCAGCAATTGTGAAATCAGAAGATTTATGTGGCTCTGTTAACGATGCCTATGAAGCAATGAAAATAGTAAAATCAGTATACATGGAGAATGGTTATGATCATAACACGAAGTCCTCTTAGAGTTTCCCTTGGAGGTGGGGGAACTGATCTTCCGTCCTATTATAAAAAACATGAAGGTTTTTTACTGGCTGGTGCAATTAATAAATATATTTTTGTCACGATTAATGATGTTTTTGTTAAAAACCATATTATTAAATATTCTCATGTGGAGGAAGTAAGTGATATCGATGAGATTAAACATCCTATAATAAAAGAGGTTTTATCTGAACTATGGTTGGAAAAAAAATTCATTGAAATCACTACTATGGCTGATATTCCTGCTGGAACTGGCTTAGGCTCTTCGGGTAGTTTTACCACAGCTTTAATAAAGTCTCTTCACCAGCACAAGAGACATTTATTGCATCCCGAGGAGCTTGCTGAGAGTGCTTGTGATATTGAACTTAATAAATTGGGCGAACCTATTGGAAAGCAGGATCAGTATATTGCTTCTTATGGAGGGGTTACAAAATTTGAATTTAAAAGAGACGGAAAAGTTATTGCAAGCCCTCTAAATATAGATGATAACACTCTCTATGAGTTGGAAGATAATTTGTTGCTTTTTTTTACAGGTTATTCTCGCGCTGCGGGGTCTATTTTGAAAGAGCAGGATCGAAAAAGTAAACAATCTGATGTAGATATGACTGATAACCTTCATTTTATCAAAGAGCTAGGGCAACAAAGTGTAAAAGCTTTAGAGTCAGGTAAATTAGATTCCTTTGCGGAATTGATGAACGTGCATTGGAATTCTAAAAAGAAAAGATCTCTTTCAATGTCAAATGGGCATATAGATGAATGGTACCAAGAGGCCTTAAATAATGGGGCAATAGGTGGCAAGTTAGTGGGTGCCGGGGGTGGTGGGTTTTTAATGTTCTATGCACATAACAAAACGCAATTGAGAAAAAAAATGACTGAGTTAGGCCTCGAAGAGGTTCGCTTTAAGTTTGATTTCGAAGGATGTAAGGTTGTGTTTTAATGAAAGATGTAACCGCTCTAATTCTTGCAGGTGGAATGGCTACAAGAATGCGACCTATTACCCAGAAAATTCCGAAGTCTCTCATTGAGATTAATAACAAGCCTTTTATTGATTATCAAATTGAACTCTTAGAGCAGCAGGGCTTTAAAAGAATAATCTTGTCTGTTGGTTATAAAGGCAAGATGATTGAAAATTACCTTAAGCAAAAAAACAGGTTATGCGATATTAAATTTTCATATGATGGGGAAAACTTGCTTGGTACTGGAGGAGCTGTTAAGAACGCTCTCTCTCTTTTATCAGATACATTTTTAGTTCTCTATGGTGACTCTTATTTGAAGGCGGATTATGCACCAATTGTTGAATACTTTAATGAACGGAAGAAGTCGTTTAATAGTTTGATGACGGTTTATAAGAATAAAGATTATTATGATACCAGTAATGTACTTTTTAAAGGTGGCAAAATTATAAATTATTCGAAATCAGATAAATCTTCAGATATGCAACACGTTGATTGGGGCTTAAGTGTTTTTCATCAAAGTGCCTTTATAAACTTTGAAGAAAAAAAGGCTTTTGATTTATCTGAAGTTTTTACAAGTACGTTAAAAAGTGATCAACTCGTGGCATACGAAGTATTTGATAGGTTTTATGAAATAGGATCAGTTCAGGGGTTGGAAGAGCTGAAGAAGTTTTTATACTAGGCGTACTTTAATGTGTCATACTTTATACATATTCAAGTCAATTTAGCTTTTTTCTATTATTGTATTTTAAAGGTTATGTTATGCATTTTTTTAAAAAAAAAGAAACTTTTATCAAGAACGAAATTGTTCGTAGACCAAAAAAAGATCGAGCCGATATATTATTGGTTTATCCAATTTGGGTGAAAAAAGGTGGGCGTGGCAAGTTGCAAAGGATGTTGCCACCATTAGGAATACTTTCATTAGCTTCATATTTAGAAGAAAGTGGTTTTGAAGTTCACATTTTAGATTTACATGCGGAGGAGATTTCTCCTGAAGAGTTTAGACAAATTTTACGAGACCTAAACCCTAGGTTCCTTGGTATCACTGTGCTGAGTGCTCATCTCGTTCCTGCTAACTACATTGCCCATATTGCTCACGAGGAAATTGATGATATCAAAGTGATTGTGGGAGGAGTGCATGCCGAATCTGAACCAGAGCAGATGCTGAAAAACCCTTCGATTGATGCCGTCTGTAGGGGAGATGGAGAGGAGGTCTTGCTCGAATTTGTAAATGGTATCCCTTGGTCGGATATCTTAGGCTTGAGTTTCAGAAGCCCAGAACGAAATGATATGATCATTCATAATTCTCCTAGAGGAGTTGAAGATAACCTCGATAAATATCCGTACCCGGCTTATCACCTAATTAATTTTGATAATTACTTTCCTCCGGTCGCTTCTTATAGAGATCTTCCTGCAATGAATGTTTTAATGACTAGAGGTTGCCCAGGTAAATGTACGTTTTGTAACTCGGCGAATACTATTTTACGAGGTCGATCAGTTGATAAAATGGTCGATATGATTAAAAAGCTTCGTTACGATTATGGGATAAGACAGATATATTTTTACGACGATACATTTACCAGTAATCCTGCCATTGTAAAAGAATTTTGCCTAAAGATGATTGAAGAAGAGGTTGATGTTAAGTGGATCTGTTATGCTAGAGGGGATATGTTTCGGGAGACTATTGCTGAACTGATGAGTAAAGCGGGTTGCCATCAAATTTTAATTGGAATCGAGTCCGGCAGTGAAAAACTTATGAAAGACATTGGAAAATCAATCAAGAAAAAGCTTTATTTGAAAGTGGTAGAAATAGCTCATCGGCATAATATAGAGGTTCGGGGCTCTGTTATTGTAGGCCATTTGGATGAAACAATTGAGACTATGGAAGAAACTTTAAAATTCGGCATAGATTTAGACTTAGATTTTTTTCAAATAAATATTATGACACCTTATCCTGGTACTCAGCTTTACCGAGAAGCTAAAGCTAAAGGTTTAATCATTCATGATGAGTATGAAAGGTATGGCCAGAATGAAGTAATATTACGACTTAATAATATAGACCCTAAAGAAGTACTTAAGTTCGAAAAGAGTTCTTTTTATAAGTTCTTTTTTAGGCCCAAAGTTATTTATAGGCAGCTTCTTCGCTTAGCGAATTGGAATCATGTTAAAGATTTGTTTAAAGTGTTTTATGTTTTTGTTATTGAAGGTTATACGACTCATAAATCAGGAGGGAAGCACCTTGAGAATTGGCTCGACTACGAAATGGAGGAATTTGAAATAAATGAGATTACACTACCTACCTTGCCTCGTTTAACCTGGGAATCCAGGCAAGATCCCGTTTTTTATGATGAAGTTGGCTCTAATAAGTAAAAAAATTTCTAAAAGTAATATAGGGACTCTTTATAAATGTTAAAGATTTGTTTCTGCTTATGATGACTAATATTGCATCTGAGCGGAATGGAATGGGAATATGGAATAATTCAAAAACTCTTAAAACTGCCCAGGGTAACCACCAAGGGATATGGATTATTAATTTTTTAATCTTATTTTTCTTTTTAATATTTATTAAAACATCACGAAACTCCATTGGTGTATGATGACCAGCATAAAAAAAACCTTCACCATCAGAAGTTATAGTATTTAAAATGAACTTACTCAAATCTTCGATATGACAGGCAAAAAGAGGACCAGCATGGGATATAAGAGGAATTACTGGCAGTTTTACTACCCAGTTTTCCAAACTGTTAAAAGTTCCTTTGTGAGTTTTTCCAAATACCATGCCAGGTCTAATTATGGTAACTTGGGGGTATATCTTTAATGCTTGTTCGATGGAGAACTTTGCTCGACCATAAAGAGATTTACTATTAGAATGGGCCGCAATTGAGGATATGAAAATTATTTTCTTTATTCCCCCTCGGATAGCCGCTTCAATGAGCTTAAGAGTTCCTTCTATATTGGTTTTTTTAATTTCTTCCCAAGTGGTTAGATTGAAATCATAGGAGCAATGAATTAAATAATCATAGTTTTTAAATATTGAGGGTTCGGGTGTATTTCCCAGAGAATACTTGAATTCATTGGAAAGTTGGTTGTTTCCACTTCTCTTAAATTCTAAAATTTTCCAGTTATTTTTTTTAAACAGACTAAGTAAATTTTTTCCAATGTACCCAGTTGTTCCAGTTATTATACATTTTTGAATCTTCATTTTATTCTTGCTCATTTAATACGACCATTTGGTCAGCTATTCTCGCTGCATTCGCCATAATGGTGTAGGTGATTGTTGGAGCCGGAAGAGAAGGCAGTATGGAGGCATCAATAATATGTACATTATTTAAGCCAAGAACTCTACCCATGGTATCGGATTCATTTTTTTCAGGGTTAGGGTATTTTTTCATAGGAAAGGTTCCGCCAATATGATTACCTGCACCAGGAGGATCTATAAACATACCCAATTTAAAGGCAATGCCTTTCGAAAAATTATTATTTATAATTTTAATGAGACTTAAATACTTTTTACGGACAACTGGATTTAGATTAGCGACAATTTTAATTTTCCAATTTTTTTTATACTTAACAACTTTAAGCTGTAGTGTGTCAGAGAGGTCTGAATGTAACATCCCTTGCATGATAACGATTCTTTCTAAAATGAATCTTGAGAAAAAGACAAAAAATGGAGTAAATTTTCTTATGATACGTCTAATGGGCTCTAAAACGTAATCTCCATATTCGTAAACTTGCAGGTGTACGAATGTATTATTAGTATTTTTATTTTTAATCTCTAGGAAAAGCTGCGCAATATTGTTTTCCTTATCTTTGCTAATTCCTTTAGTACGTTTAAGTCTAAGAAAAGGAAAAAAAGCATTTGAATTTGTTTTTGCTTCAAAGACACTATCCTTTAAATTCAAAGACCTGGCTAATAGTAGGGTGCTGCTTATTGTTCCACACCCTATTAATAATTTATCTGCTTCATAGGTTAATTTTTTGGAATTAAGTTTATTTGTTCCATTAATAATTATTTTTGATTTTGATTCTTGAAAATTTTCAACGAAAATATTTGATTGATACTCAAAATTTGGATGAGAAAGGACTTTATCAATCTCTAAAGCGGAGTTGAATATTGGCCCATAAGGAAACTCTTTAATTAAAGGAATATCAGGGTTGATTGCTAACTTTGCTCTTCCAAAAAATATTCCATTATTGTTGAATTTTTTTTCATTATTTAATATTTCTTGATAGAAGCAGTTCATTTGTTTTCCCAGTGAAAAATTATATTTCTTCAAATAACTTGGTTTAAAAACTTTCGATAAATTGTCTTCTTCTCCTAAAATG
>Ga0316206_1000654_pt1 | contig 41304 bp, 24 predicted proteins | sample 6monthpyrite_MG_FD_204942 | JGI IMG/M metagenome (GOLD analysis project Ga0316206, IMG submission 204942) | Microbial mat bacterial communities from mineral coupon in-situ incubated in ocean water Damariscotta River, Maine, United States -... | ecosystem: Environmental > Aquatic > Marine >...
GAGACAGGTTTTTGCCTAATTTGAGGCGAATAGCACCGCTATTTAACGAGAATTAGGTGAAAAACTGTCCAATTTCAACTTTTTCGCAGCAAATTTCTATTCTCGGACAAGCTCCTAGTCCAATATTTACAGGGAATTCATAAAAGTTTGCCGTTTCTCTTTATTGAACAGTGCTTTTTCTAACATGGATGGTTCTGACCAGAGCGTAATGGTTTTTCTAGCTCTGCTCAATGCTGTATAAAGCAAGGCATTGCTTAAAATTTCGAGTTCTGTCTCGTTAGGAAGAGCAATCAAAACATGGTCGTATTCCGAACCTTGAGACTTGTGGATACTAATAGCATTGGCTTGCGACCAGCTGTTTATGGCTTCTAGATTGATGCTTTTTGTTTGCCCTTCTTGCTCAAATTGAAGCTGCCATGTATTTCTCGCAGCTGAATTAATATCATCTTTCCAATAAGTCATTGTACCAATGTCACCATTAAACACCTCCAAGGTATAATCGTTCTTATTAACGATAACAGGCATTCCCTCATGGTAGTTTTGCTTGTTATATAGAATTTCTTTTGCCAACTGGTTGAGCTCTTGCACGCTATTAAAACCATAATTAACAGGGGACAATAAAATCGAAGTCTCACCTGCTGGAATGCTATTATACCACTGTGATAAGTGTTTGATTTTTTCTTTGATGGTGTTTGGGTTAGACCATTGAAATTGATTGGTTTCACTTAGCTTATTGATGGCTTGCCAGTCTTGTTTTAAGGTGTTTTCACATAACTGAGCAACTATTGAACCTGATTGAAAACGGTAGTTCTTCTTTAATGCCACACAATTATCTATCTCAAGTTGTGTATTATTTTTCTCTTTGCCGCTGTAATAATGCAATAAGTTTGAATGCTTGCTTGGTTTTAATAAAGAACACAGATCAGCAAAAACATTGCCTGCTTCGACCGAGGGCAATTGGTTCTCATCCCCTAACAAAACCAAATGAGCCTCTGGTTTTAGTGCACAGAGTAAAGCATGAGTCATGTGTACGTCCAACATTGAGGATTCATCAACAATAACCAAATCAAAAGGCAATGGATTGTTAGCTGTATATTTTAAGCCGTTAGTTTGGTAATTATATGCCAAAAACCGATGAATGGTTTTTGCTGGTTGTTGCAACTGTTCGAGTAATTGCTCGGGCAATCGTGTAGATAGCTCGATGCTTTTAAGTGTTTGGCTTATGCTTTGCATCATTCGATTAGCGGCTTTTCCTGTGGGCGCACACAAGGCGATGGATTTTTGTGGATGCAGGGTGAGATACAGCAGCATCAACCGAATTATCGTTGTTGTTTTGCCAGTTCCTGGGCCACCACTCAGAACAAATCGCGAATGATGCAAGGCTGATAAACAGGCTTGCCATTGCAAATCCAACTCTTCTTCTGGCCGATAGTGGCTTATTTCTACAACCTTGGCTAAGGCCATAGAGACTTCATTGAATGCAAGTGGGCTAGATTGCGAACTCTCAAAGGATTTTTTTATCGCCATTTCATGCTTAAATGTACGTCGAAAACCGCTGAGACCTGCTGTCTGCACAATATAGCCTTTTGAACCATCTGAACTGATAAATTTATCATCTGCTTCCTTTTTTAGGGGAATAGAGTCAATTGCGGTTTGACCTGTCTCTGTTTGTTTTTGAATTTCTTCAGCCAACTCAATCACTTTTTCATCGGCATTGAGCGACTTGAAAAAACGCTCAATCGAAGTGACTAAACTGATATTAGAAGACGAATTATCTTCTATTGACTCATCATTAATGTCAGATTTATTGACCACAAAATTCTCCTAACATTCCATCAATCACCTTTTTTTGCGGTTTGCATGTATAAACACCCTGCCCGTCTTCCCCATTCACACCACGAGTGAAAATATAGGCAATACCACCAAAATCCTTGTGATAATCGAAATTTTTATCAATAGCCAGCAATGATTTGACTAAAGCAACTGTATAAATCAAATACTGCAAATCATAATAATGATGCTCAATCGCAGTTTTAAGCTTATCACTGGAATAATCGGAGTAATCACTGCCCAAATAATTGCTTTTATAATCAACGACATAATACTTGTTGTTTGCTTGAAAGATTAAATCAATAAAACCCGTCAAATAGCCTTGCAAATGTTCTTGATTGAAGACAGTGACTAGGCCCCGATGCTGCGTTAACCAAGAGGAAATGGTGTTATTGGTGATAGATCCTACAGGTAACATGAATTCCATTTCATCAATACTGTTATCTACGTGTGCTAGACTTGGCCCTTGCTTCCATAAAGCCACATTAATGATTCGTAGCATTTGTTTGCTTAAGGTATCGATCCAGTGCCAGTTAAAATTATAAATTTCAAGCTGTTTCATCACTTCTTTTTTAACAGTGGGCAAATCATCCTTGAAGCAAATGTTTTCTAATATTTCGTGCTGCATTGTGCCACTTTTGGCTCCTTTAGGAAAATGAAAATAATTATTAAAGTCCAACTCGTTACTGTCTTCGTCACTTCTTTCAAAAGAAATTTCTTGCAATCGTGTCAAGGATGAAAAGCTGTAAATAGAAAGAGGTTTTTGCAAGCTGCGAGAAAATTCAGCTTTTTTAAGTGGGACAATCAAAGAGCTTTCCCTTGAGTAATCAATTGTTTGTTCTTCTATTTCTACAGTTTGTGAATACTCTTGCTTGTCTTTAATCTGTTGATAAAGAGGATAAACACTGCATTCATGAAATTTTTTATGCTCAGTATCTAAACCCAAATACACACGGTATTTTGCTCGGGTAATAGCCACATAAAGTGTTCTGATGTTTTCTGCTGTTTTTTCTGCTTTTAACTTTAGCTGGGCTGATTTGGAGTAGTGCCAATAGATGACTCCTTGGTTATTTTCATCGTGGGTAGCAATGCAATTTTTGCTCTTTCCTTTGCTTGTTTTGAGCTTGATAGAATCGGCAAAGGGAATAAAAACACAATCAAATTCGAGTCCTTTGGATTTGTGCATGGTCATTATGGAGATTTTTTCTCCATCACTTTCTAGGCGTCTTTTTAAGGTTTCATTTTGTTCTATTGTTTTTGCTTGTTCAATTTCTTTGGCCAAATACTCTGCTATTTGATTTTCATTCTTGCCCACATCTTGTTGTATTTGAATCAATTCTAAAATTTGTACTATATCCGTGTAAAGTCGTTCACCCTCTTGGCGTTTTAACACATTTTCATAAACTTGTTTATTTTCAAACAGGGACTGAATAACCGCTGTTAAGCCTTTTTTATGACTATTCAGGCGACAATCAACAAATTCGCTAATCAATTGCTGTTTGTCCAGCTGATGCAAATCATTCAAAGCAATATTAAACAACATTCCATGGAAACTAGTAAAAATGTTTTTGCTGCTTGGATAGGCAATAGCGCGAATAAGGTAATAGATATTTTTAGCGATTTCTGTAGAAAAAATGCTAGATTCACTCCACAGACTTACATTTAAGTTGTGTTCAAGCAAATACTCATACATTTCAATGGCTTTGCTATTGCTTTGCACCAGTACCGCCATTTTACCATCTTCGAGTTTGTTATTATTCTGTTTATCCGTGCATGATTGAATCCGTGCTTGTTTAATAAAACGTTTTATTTCAAAAACCAAATCCTGCATTCTTTGTTCAACCTTTCCATCAATAATTGCAATGGGTGGGTAGCGATCCAGCAACTGTTCTTGTTGTATGGGTTTTGGCTTTGAGGCTGTAAACTGCAACCAATCTAAAGCAAAAGAGTCTTTAAAATCAAACATACAATTGGTCGCAGATAAAAGTTCCTTGTTGCTTCTCCAGTTAGTTGCTAAATTGAATTGCTGCTGATTTTTTATGCCTTTTTTAGCACTTTCATAGACAAAAACATCCGCACCACGAAAGTCATAAATGGCCTGTTTTGGGTCTCCTACATAGACTATGTCATGTTGATTATCATCAAAACATCTTTGGAATATCTCCAATTGCAGCGCATCTGTGTCTTGGAATTCATCAACCAATACAGTTTGCCATTGCTGGCCTATTTTCTCTCTCAAGCGAGCATTATTCATGACTGATTTATGCACGACTTTTATTTGATCATCGTAACTGTACATGCCTTTGTCGGACAGAAGTGTTTCTAATTTTTCTTTGACAAACAACCAACATTCATACATAAAACTAAAAACCAGATGACTGCCAATTGAAGACTTATTTTCATTGTCATAAAAGACATTATCAAAAAAAGCTTCGAATTGGACAAAGAACTCTGGCATGGGTTTTAAAAGCTTACCTTTTTTTAATTTTCCTTCAATAAAACTGGCCTTAAAACGGTGACATTCTTTTCCTTCTAAAGCGCTAAAAAACACGGTTATATCTGTTTGGTATTTTTCTCGATTGGATTTTTTATAACTGACACCATTAAAATCTCCACTAAGCAAATAATCCAATAACATCTCTTGTTGACTGTCCCAAAGCTTAGATAAAGACTTAAAATCTTGATAAAGCCCCGACAATTGCGACCAACGAAACAAAGGTTTTCTGTCTCTATAATGCGATTTATTGAGCAAACGATTAATGTTGTCTGTGACTTCATTTGGATTTGGCAAACTGAGTAAAAATTCTATCGCCTCAGAACTCTGTTGCTGCCGCCAAAAATCATAAACAAATTGTTTAACATATTCTGTTTTATCAATGAGCTCATTAAAGACGGGTGACCCGCATTCTTTGTTATGATCAACAATAATTTTTTGACAGAAGCTGTTAATTGTAAAAATAGCCGCTTGATCAAAACAAGCCAAGGCAAGGTTGATGTGTTTTAAAGTATTATCATCGGCTTTGTAGCTTTGATAAAGTGCATAGAGGTCAGCATTTTCTGCTTCAGAAATCTCCTTTATTGACAACAAATGGTTTTTGCATTCTATTAATTGCTGACGCAAACGAGTTTTAAGCTCAAAAGTAGCCGCTTTGGTAAAGGTTAGAACCACTATCTTTTCGGGAGGGAGTTTTTTTTCAACTACATAGCGAATATACAAACCTGACAAGGTAAATGTTTTGCCTGTTCCTGCACTGGCTTCAATCAGTTTTTTTCCGCTAAGATCTGCCGTATATAAATTAAAATCATTCATTTCAGTACCGAAACATGTTCTATCATGGGTTCAATGAGTGATTTAATCTCCTCTTCTTGATCGTATTTTTTGATTTGATCTATAAAATACAATTGGCCTTCACTGGGAAAATTATTGGTTTTGCTGAATTTGCTAATATACTCTTTGCTGGTATTTATTTTTAAACCATAACTTAAAATTTTGAAAGAAGCAGAAGGCAAAAATAGCCACGGCTGGGAGTAGCATTGTCGCCATTTTTGAACAATCAAGTTGATGATTTCTGCATAGTTATTTAAGGGTTTTACTTCAAAATTTTTATCCTTAAAATAAATATAACTGCATTTATCCGAAGAATAACACAGGTGTTTAATCCAGTGTTCTGCAATGTATTTGCTGCTTGCTTTGCTTGGATAAATCGATGTTAATTGCTGCGAATCATCAATATCTAGGGTTCCAAACAAGGCAATGCTGTCGAGTTCAACAGTCTTTTGTTTGATCTTTAACTCGGTTTGTTTATCTAACAGGGCTTGCAATGACCTTTGGTAGTGTTGCAGTTGCAGTTCTCCCAATGACGTATCAGCAATAATTCCTGTTTTTTTAGCACTGTCTTTGCCGTGATAAAATATTTCGTTGTTGAGTTGCCATTGCTCAAGAGCATCAGGATAGTAACACTCTTCGTCCTTTAAAATATCTGCGTATAGACTGTTGTTGATTTGTGCATGAATTTTTAAAAAATAATTCAAAGGATCTTTAAAAAACAATTGTAACTGAGCTAAGGGAATACGCTTTTCACTTTGCTGCTGCAGGTTTATGTGAGCTTTTGCTGCTTTATTTTTAGCACTATAAAAACACTGAGCAAACTGATAATGTTTCAAATTATAGCTGTTTTGAACAGTACCAGAGTCTTGGTAATATACGTGATTAAAACCATGCATTTTATGTTCAACAATTGAAAATTTATGAGCTGTTTTCACTTGCAAATAGCTGTACAATTCTGCCAGTAAAACAGAAGGAGGTTGTCTGTCATTGGTTTTTGCATTAAAACCAATATAACTGAAAACTAATTTTTCTGTGCTTTCTGTGAGCGCTGTAAGAAGCAGGTTTTTGTCCCTCTGTCTGCTTGATTTATTTAATCGTGGAAGTTTGTTGTTAAAAATATCAATGTCATTTTTTATTTCTTGTTGAGGAAACTCTCCATCATTTAAACCCATGATAATCAACATCTTAGCATCAACAATAAAAGCATTTTCCCATGTTTGAAAGCGTATTCCAATTTGCCCTTCACTGCGATAATTACTTTCAGAAATAACATTGTTGACAATATCTACAATCACTTGTAGTGGCAATTCATCACTTACATTGAGAGTTTTCTGAACCAATTTACTGTGCAATTGCTTTAAGATTGTTGCTTCGAGGTCTTCTTGTTTATCGTTGTAAAGAAAGCTCTTACACAATTCTTGAATCAAGCTGTACCACTGCTGTGGTGAATACTCATTTTGCAACAATTTGTAGTATTTGAACCACACTTGCAAAAAGGAAAATAGCTGAGAGAACAATTGTTCTTGACCACTAAAATCTCCAAAACTACTCAAATAAGGAGTATCCAACGAATCACCAGCCAAATAACCAGAAATCCACCTGTTTTCACCAAATTGCCAAGTATTTCCTGCCTTTTTGGGATAGCCTAATTGTTGTTTGTGGCTTGCTGAATAAAACTTCCTAATGTTGGAGTTTATTATCCAATTCTTAATACGTGGAAGGTCTTCATCGGTTAAATTAAACTTTTGCAATACCAATGAATGAGAAAGTAAATCGTAAATATTATTGGCCGACATTTCTCTGCTGAAACTTTGCAGTAAGTGAATGAAATTAATAACATATTGATGATCAACTAAGCGAACTCTATCAATATGAAAAGGAATATAATGACTATTATTGTTGTTAGAATCGTACTCAAATGTCGCTCGAATCGCATCTACATAAACATTGATATCACTAGCCACCACAATTATTTCTTCGGGCTTCAAGCTGGCATCACTTTGCAATTGATGCATAATTGAGTCTTTGATAATTTCAACTTCTCTGAATCGGTTATGGCAAGCGAATATTTCTATACTGGCATCTGTCTTGAAAGGTTCAGGCTGCTCATTGAGGTTTAAAATGTCTGATTTTACACTTTGCAAGAGAGTCTGAGCTTGTGCCTGCAATTCAAAATCATCTTGCTGGGTTTCGCAGTCTTCTATAAAAGCATCAAATAGTGCCATTTTATTTCTGCCTAAGCTAGCCAACAACGGGTGGCCGATATCAATAATGTCTTCTTGATCAAATAGCTCTTTTCTTTGCTGTACTTTTAACTCTTGCAAATCGTACCAATAAAAATCAGGACAGGGATTTGATAGCATTAGATGAATATCGTGAAGTTTTGATAATTTATAAAGAGTACTTGTTTGTAAAACTGTTAATTGTTCGGTTGCAAACAGAATTATAGCATCGGGTGACTCAGTAAAATCGCGTTGCGGATTGAATTTATTTAACAGTTGGACTGGTGATAATTCGTTCAGATCATCCAACAAATCCAACCACATATCTGCTTGCCATTTGTGCTCTTTTGCTAGTTGAAATATACCCTCATCCCAGGCAGCGATCGTTTCAGGACGCTCTTCATTGTATTTCAGAAATGTTTGTGCAATTCGTTGGGCTAAATTAAAATTTGACAAGGCATTGTCTTGCTGTAAGAATTGGTACTTGCTTTTATTGGATATGAAATGATAAATCTTCCAAGATAAAACATCGCTGCTAAACAAATTAAAATCGAACTGTGTTTGCTTGACGTTTTTCAAAACTTGCCAATGAAAACTAAGTGGCAAAATAAATTCAATTTGTGAACATACACCGCGATCACGTGCCAATGATTTCTGCAGCCATTGTTTTGCTGAATGGTTAGGGATAACAATCCAAGTTTTGGAAAACAAAGAGGTTTTGTTATCAACAATTGCAAGTAAATGACGATACAATTGTTGATAAGATGTTTTTGAATAGAGTTTAAGCACTGTTTTTTAGTCAGGGAGAGCTTGTCATTGTTGCTTAATTAAAACCCAATCCCGATATAGAAACGCGCATTATAATACAAGTCACTGATGTGCCTAGTGGACTTGTTATTATCATGGTAATTTCCATATCGGGATTTTGGCATTCTCAAAATGTGAGAATAGGAATATTATTCATGCTTTTTAAATAGAGCTAGGCATAAAATAATATTCGCTACCTTCATGACCTGCATGACGAATAGCACTGTATTCAGGAATCTGTTTCAATCCAGCTAAACTTGAACGCAAACTCACTTGCTGCTCCATGGCTTTGTACAAACGGTAACCTTCCATGACTCCATCATTTTCATTCAAAACATCCATAAATGCTGAAGCAAAAATGGAATGACCATTGCCACCACTGTCTAAAATTGGTTGCAATCCACCTGAAGTTAGAACTGTCCTGGCCTTGACTCGAGAAGTAAAAAGAATGTCTTCGTTATCAACTGTTTCTGGCAAAGGTGAAATCGAGGAGCCTGAGAGTGTGCCTGAATAACAAGAATCAGCAATAACCATCACATGTTTTGCTTTCATTGAGGCCATAAAATCACTGATAGCTTTGTTAGGAATCCATGTTGACTTATCCTCTTTTTTAGCATCCGTAGGAATCCAGTAACCCTCTTTGGTTTTTTCATCTATAAACCCATGGCCTGCATAGTAAACCATCAAATTATCGTATTTGCCTAGTTTATTTGTGTAATCATTTAAGGCCTCTGCCATTTGAGCTTGATTGGCGTTGGTTATTAATTTGACTTTATATCCGTATTTATTTTTTAGAACTTCTGAAATTTTTGTGGCATCTTGCACGGCTGTACTTAAATTATCTAAATTATTGTATTCGTTATTGCCAATGACCAAGGCATAGTAATCACCCAAATCATCTCTGAACCTTTTTGTGAACAATTCATCAAAATGACGCGGTTTTACTGGATCAAATGCATTTCTCACTGCAACAAATTGTTCAACACTGCGGCTACCATTTTTACGAATAGCGACAATATTTACAGGTGTATCACCGGATTGAAGATTAATAGAACTTTCAAAGACTCCGCCATCTGTCATGGTTTGTTTGATGTCTTTGTTATTAACTTTTAATGCAATAACACCTTCTGGTGGATATACTTTACCCATTATACCGAGTCTCATGGCATTAGGTTGCATAGGGATGGTTTTAATTCCCCGGGTCAGAATAACATCGGGTGTTATAACATCAATACCTTCTATGGAAGTATTGGCCGCTATTTCATTGTTGTTGGCGCTATCCGTTACTTTTGTAACCAATGTATTGATAACCTTATTTTGTTTAGCTAACTCATTGTTTTTCTTTTTAATTTCAGACTTTAAATTAGCAATTTTACTCAAAACTTCTTTGTTGTTTTTGTTGTTTTTTAGCTTCGCTTGTAAATCCTTTAGCTTTAAATCAGATTGCTCAACGTACTTTTTGGTTAAATCGTAATCTTTTTTCACCTCTGTTAGTTGTTCTCGCAAGGTTGAAACTTCTTTAAGGAGTTTGATTCTCTGATGTTCTTTGGCTCTTCTTTCTCTTAGATTTTGCTCTGTAACAATTTCTATTTTTGAATTTTTAATTCCTGAGGCTTGACGGTACAAATTGATGGCTTTTGTAGAGTCTTGTGCGACACCAAGACCTTGTTCATATAAATTTCCTAAATTCAACATCGCTGGAGTATATCCTTGATCGACTGCTTTTTGATACCACAGAGCAGCAGATTCATAATCAGGCGTACCATTTATGCCTTTTTCGTAAAGCTCACCAAGATAAGACTGGGCTTTAGCATTGCCACCTTGAGCTTCGGGCAACCACATTTTTGCTACACTTGAGAAACTAGCTTTATCATAGGCCACATATTCTCCTCCTCTGAGCGCACAATCATGGGCACTCAAACGAGCTGGCTTTCTTGGAGCCATATAGGTGTAATTCCTGCCTAGTTGTCTGACTTGAGGAGGCAAGAGGCAATCAACAATAAATAGTTGATCTGGAGTAATTTGTCCTTTTTCGATGGTTCTCTTTTTGCTCTTTTTTGCCGAAACTGAACCAGAGACTACAATCAATACCGATAACAAACTGATTATAAACGATTTTGTAAAATTTATTTTATGATATGTTTTCATAAATTTCTCCTGTTGTAATATTCTTAGAACTCGAATCTCGCGCCTAAGTTAAATGTTCCACGACTAAATCCTTCTAGCCCCAGCACACTTCTGTAGTTGATGTATGCCTGCTTGCCATTGGCTGAAATATACACAAATCCTAATCCTGCCGACCCGTATGTACGATCGGGTGCATCCGTTTCAATAATAAACACCTCATCATCTGGTGCTCGTATAAAGCGAGCTTCAATATCAATACCATCATTAAGACTTTCATAATTGTAGTCAAAGTCGAATTGCGGAGTAATAACTCCTTTTTTAAGACTGATTGCTTTTGACATACGAATCCCTGCAGACCATAACAAAGACTCAATAGCTTGATTCGAATAGGCAAAGTTAAAATCTCCTGCTCCGGATTCGGTAAAAGCGTCGATTTTTGTTTCTACGTACCTAAAAGAAGCATTTGGCGTGATAATCCACGCATTCTTATTGAAATTATAACCAGCACTCATAGCCACTGTATATTGGTTTCCATTGGTTTTACCGACAGCTGTTCTATTAACGTTAATGTTGCCAATTGAAAAATCAATCTCTCTTGATTGTTCAAATTCTGGGCGGCCATAACTTATTCTGGTATCAACATAAAAATTATCGTTGACATAAAAAGAACCATAAGCCGTTAATGTAACTCCAGTTGATTTTAAATTAGCGGTATTGTTATCAATTTGTGAATCAAAGTTTGCATAGCCGATGGCAACGCCTATAGCTTTGCTTGAACTTAAGCGGTAATCAAAGCCTGCTGTTAAACCAAAGGTATCAAAATCAAACCCAAGCTCGCGTCCTGTTGCATCACGCTTACCCATTGATACAGTTCCATTGACAAAGAAGCCCCAAGGTGAGATAAAATCATTATTAATATTTATAGGACCATTTGCTTCCTCTTCATCTTGATTGAGGTACGAAAGCATTCCCAATGGAATGGCGCCGTTGCCATAGCGAGCATTCAATCCCGCAGTGCTAAAACCACTACCTCCACCAGAACGCAATTGTGACAATCTAGCTCCAACATTTCTAAATTGCGCCGTTGCTATTTCTGCAACTGATGAAGATTGACCAATAACCTCATTAGGTGTAATTTGCTTCATTAGTCTTTCAATCGTTTCACCATCACCTGAAAGTGCTGTTTGGTATATGTCATTGCATAAGCCTTCCAACGCAGTGCTGTATTTTCTCTCACAGTAACTAGAGACATTTTGTATCGCTCGACTTATTTGTTGATTTCCTCTACCGGCCAATGCATTTTGCATGGCACTTTGCATTTCACCACGTGTAGGTACTGCCACAACACGTGCAGTGAATGTTGCTTTATTATTACTCAAGACAGCATCTTCCGTAGTCGAACTTACAGTTGCACTGACTACAATGTTGTGGTTTTCTTGTATTTGTTCTGATGTCAGGACAGAAACTAACAAGACTGATTGAAAACCGTTTGGCATGGTTTCATTTGTCAATTGGCAGTTAATTGATTGCAATGCAATTTGGCAAGACCAATCGGCATTTTCCGTGATTGAAACTTCTTCAATATTGCCTTGAACAGTTACACTTAAGTCGGGTTGTTGAGCTTCATCCTCTCCATTGTTTGTAGTCACAATTTCAAAGTTAAGCGTATCACCTGGACTACCAGACGCCTCTGAATTTATGCTAACAGCTAAATCAGCCGAATTAACATGGGGAGCCTCTACAATGACGCTAGATTCTACTGAATTGTTACTAACATCCGGATCAAAAGTGTCGCTAGTCACTGTTGCTGTGTTACGTAATGAACCCGACTCTAGACTCACACTACCTGAAACAATGATTGTTGAGCTTACTTGACTTTCCAGTGCACCAATAGTACAAGTAATTATGGAAGACTCAATTGTGCATTGACTTGTATTGCTACTCACTTCCGAGACATCAAAACCATTGGGTAGCACATCAGTGATTACAACGTTTGCAGCTGTAAAGGGTCCTCTATTCACGACTTCTATTGTCCATTCCAACGCTTCTCCTGATGTCACAGATTGAACAGAAGCAGTTTTGCTGATTGCTAAATCAGCACTTTCAAGCGGAATAGCTAAAACTTCAACAGAAGTTTGAGCGGTATTGTTATCAGTATTGGGATCATTTGTGGATGAAGCAACCGATGCCGAATTTTGTAGTGAACCTGAAGAAAGATTGACTGTTCCAGAAATGGTTACTGTAGAACTAGCCTGATTTGCCAAAACATCAAGAGTACAATTTATAACAGTACCGGCCATAGTACACACTGCAGTGTCACTGTTCACTGCACTAGCAACATAACCAACTGGCAAACTATCAGATATACTTAAATCCAATGCATCTATAGGCCCATTGTTCGTTATTTGCAATGTCCATTCAAGAGATTCACCAGAAGTCAACGAAGATTGCGATGCTGTTTTAACAATCGCTATATCAGCTTCTGAAGCAACTGCATCGGTAACTATATTAACATCAACTTGTGCTGTATTGTTACTTTGGTCAGAATCTTGTTCAGCTATACTAACCGACACTGAATTAGTCACTGTCCCTGCGACATCAGGAGCCGTAACAAATAAGACGATTGATGATGAGGTACCAGGTGTCAATAAAGCTTGTGTGCAGTTAATTTGGGTTGTTCCAGTACAGGACCAGTCTGGTGCATCTATAGAATTTAAAACCAAACCAGTGGCTAAAACATCATCGACTGATAGCGTTGAGGCATTAATTGAGCCAATATTTGCAACTTTAATTTCGTAGCTAAAATTGTTAGAAACAGCTATTTCTGATACAGAAGCTGTTTTGGTAATTTCTACATTTGCTTGTTCTACACTCACAGAGTTAACATTCAAAGTCAAGTTTTTGGTAATTGTTGATGGGAAATTAGAACCACTAATAACAGATGTATTAACGTAGGTAGCACTGGTATCAGAGACAGCAATAGACTGTACAGGAATCAAAAGAGAATCGGTTGTCCCCACAGCCACATCGCTTGCAAATGTACAGGTGAGTTCTTGAGCATTTTGCGTGCAATTTGCTGGTGGAGAATTGTAGCTAAAGCCTTGAGGCAAAGTATTAACTACCTGAATACCTTGCAAAGGTTCTGTTCCTGTGTTGACAACATCAACAATTATATCAAATGGAGAATTTTGATTAACAGGATCAGGATTCTGCATGGCATCTGCAGAAAAGCCTATTTGGGTTAAATCAATGGTATTTGTGACCATATACGAGGTTGTATTGTCTGCTTTCACTTCCGCAGTATTGGTCAATTGAACGGTACCAGCAACTGAATTATCAATGACTTGAAAATCAACAAAAGTTGTCGCCCCAGCCACTAATGGATTGCTTAAATTACAGGTATATACTTGACCAATATTTGAACAGTTCCAGCCGGCACCTGATGATGAATTTACAACAACACCAGTTGGCATTGTATCAATTATTTGTAAGTTTTCTGCTTGAACATTACCTGTATTATTCACATCAATACGGTAAGTAAATGCATTTCCTTTTGTTACTGAAGAGACAGGGGAACCAGAAATCATAGCTGTTTTATTGACTGACAAATCTGTTGGAGATAATCCAGCATCTACATCTATTATTGCACTGTTTGAATTTAAGTTTATTGCATTGGCTTGACTTGATATATTAGCGATATTAGTAATACCCAATCCACTAGTATTTGCTGTCATATTGATGTCAATCCCTACTTGTTGTCCAGGAGCCAAAGCGGTTGCTGCATCATTGTTACATGTGACTTTATGAGATACATTGTCATAACTACAAACAAACCCTGAATTTGGAACAACTGTATCAAAGACCAATTCTGTAGGCAATACATCTGTTATAACTAAATCATTATAATCTAAGGTCGTCGAAGAGTTTGTAGCAGAAAGCTTATAAAGGACGGGGTCGCCTATTGCAAACTCATTTGTCGCTCCGCTCGTACCATTAATGGCAACACCCCCAATGACAGTTTTATTAAAAGATATATCTGCCACGCCCTGAATAATTTCGATTGACACAGCTCCAGTATCATTTCCAATATCAGTATCTGTAAACTGCGGAGGATCGACAGCTCTAAGTGAGGCTGTGTTAGTAACACTTGTTGCCGCAGCATTAGCAATAACAGGGAACAACATGACACTGGCAGCTCCAGTATTAGGAATAATTGCATCATTAACACATGATACATTACTGCCTGCTACGTTACACGTCCAATTTGGAGGGTTGTTAACAGGAGTAACGAAAGAAACTTCTGGAGGCAATGTATCTGTCACTTCTACCGAACCAATAGGAGCATCATTGCTTCCAAAATTTTCTACAAACAATTTGTATTGAAAGGAATCCCCTACATTTACTGTTGAGATTGTATTGTTATTGAAGTCCTGAGCATCCTTTGTCATCGTTAAGTCCACAGTGGGCAGACCTGCTGTAACGATGGTAAAAGCTTGTGTCGATGAAGAATCATTAGCATTATTACTGTCTATATCAGCCGTTACAATTGCTGTATTTGTTACCTGCGTTCCAACAGCACCTGTCACATCAACAGTAATTTCCACACCATCATCTGCCGTGGTAAAAGGAAGAGAAGCTGCATCACAAACCAGTTTATTGTTGAGCGTATCGAAAGGCTGACAAGAAAAATTGGGACCAATTGGATTAAATCCAGAAAAAGTGACTCCTGTGGGTAAAGTATCACTGATACTCACATTTGCAGCAGGATCAGAACCACTGGTGATGTTGGCCGCTAATATTTTATAAATGACCTGTGATCCTTCAACGGCTTCTAAATCACCTAAGTCACCTATTGCCGTGCCTGATAGTATGGTTTTTGAAATACTGACATCTGGGTCAGGTACAGGATTGGATATTAATACATTTGCAGGAGAGGCTATATTGTCATTATTTGAAGGGTTGGAATCGGCTTCATCACTGCTTGCAACTGCTGTATTGGATTTTGTTCCAAGGTTTAAGCCAACAACTTCCAAAACAATGAGTTCACCAAAATTAGGTGAACTTGCAGGAATTCCTGGGTGCGTACATTGCACACCTTGCGAAGTAAACTCATCAACAAAAGGATCAACAACACAATTCCAACTCCCTCCAGAAAAGTCATTTAGAAACTGCACTCCTGCAGGCAATTGATCTGTAACAGTTACGTTTGTTGCAATAGTGGTAGAAAGATTATTAACATGAATTTGGTAATAAAAACTCGCTCCTAATAGCGATTCAGTTATAAGATTAGCCGTTCCAGGGCCATCTTTTGCATATTTTAGAAGCTCTATGTCCGTTTGAACATCAACCATGTTGATATTAGTAGAAATTGAATTATTATTAACATTAATTTCTGAAGAACCTAAATCAGCTGCAGTGGCACTGAAGGGATAATTCCCTTGAGTTATACCTATGTTAGGCAGAAAAGCAATTTGAAAATCTGTATTCGAATTCGATAAAACTAATTCACTCGTACTGCAATCCAATGTAAAGTTATTAACATCATCGTTACATAACCAGCCAAAAGGAATTGATGAAGAACCAACATCGTATGTGAAATTTGAATCATAAAAATATTGCACTCCAACACCAGATGAAGAATCACCTCCTGGGTTCAATAAGCGAAAATCCAATACGACAGGAATATTTGCGCCAACAATCCCCTCATAACTTGATGCTGTATAAGCCCCATCAAACTCAAAATCTGGAGCAACAACAGCATTAACAACGATCTCTGTGTTAGCCGAATTATTAGTTGTTAAAGTTTCCAATCCAGAAATATCATTCAAATTAGCTGTAATCGGATAATTTGCTGCAGCGACAGTACCATTCAAACTGAAAGCTAAATTTAAATTTGTAGTCGATCCACCAGCGACTGCACCTGGGGAACTGCATGTCATTATTCCTCCTCCAGAAACCAAGCAAGTCCATGATGCTAAGCTTGAATTCAGGTCATCGTAATTAAAGGAAACATCATCATAGTTTATTATTAAATCAACACCATTAGCAGCATCTCCAGTGCCAGCAGCGGCTAGATTAACAATTTGAAAATCAATCAAGACAGGAGTTGTCTGTCCTTGTGTTGCAGAATAACTCGCAGCTGGTGCTCCTGCACCAAAGCTTAAATCAGCTTGTGCAAAGACATTTGAAGCCATTAGCATAAGAGTTATTACTTTAATAACTTTTAGTATTCTATTGTTTTTCATCGATATTCCCCATCAATAATTTAAGTTTGAAACAATTATACACATAATATTTTAATGGCGCTATGGCAAAATTCCTACAAATACTGATTTCTTTAAAAAATCACGGTGCTTTTAGTAAGAAATCAATGTTTTTACTAATTTTTAGTGGATAGACTTTAACAATAAACATTGAAAATACAAACCTGAATTTGCATTAATTTTCATAACGTGACGATTATCACATTTCTACACACGTGATTATGCTTAAAAAAACTGATGCAAATTATGAGAAGACAAAAAAACCACGTAAACGTGGTTTTTTTGTTAATACACTAATCCCGATACAGAAAACACAATACCCAAACCCAAAACGTACCTAAAACCAACAATAAATTTTAGTTAGGCTTAGTTATCCCTTAAGTACATTTCTATATCGAGATTTGGGTTAATAAATCGGCATTATTTCAACCAAAAAAGAGACCATTAGGATTCTGCGCCAATAATGGAGCTATTACCAAACTCACAATAGCCATAACATTAATTAGGATATTCATCGCAGGGCCAGAGGTGTCTTTGAATGGATCTCCAACTGTATCTCCGACAACCACTGCAGCATGAACATCCGTTCCTTTACCGCCAAAATTACCTTTTTCAACGTATTTTTTAGCATTGTCCCATGCACCACCTGCATTGGCCATCATCAGCGCCATCAATACACAGGTAATTAAAGCCCCACCTAACATTCCACCTAAGGCTGCAGCTCCTAGAGAAAAACCCACAATAACTGGAGATAAAACCGCCAATAATCCAGGGGAAATCATGCGCTTTAAAGCCGCTGTTGTGGCAATATCAACGCATTTATTGCTATCCGGTTTTGCAGTTCCTTCCATCAAACCTGGTATTTCTTTAAATTGACGACGAATTTCTTTAATCAGATCAAAAGCAGCATCACCCACTGCTCGCATGGTTATTGCACTCACCAGAAATGGAAAAATACCTCCGAGAAACATTCCCATCAAAACTTTCGGGTTACCTATGTCCAAAGAAAAATCTGGAACCGATGCTGAGATAGTCTCAATAAACGCAGCAATAATAGCCAAGGCAGCTAATCCAGCAGCTCCAATAGCAAACCCTTTACCAATCGCAGCAGTGGTATTTCCCACTTCATCTAATCCATCAGTTATTTCTCTTGTTTCTGCTCCCAAACCAGCCATTTCAGCAATGCCACCTGCATTATCAGCAACGGGTCCATAGGCATCGATTGCCATTGTTATACCCACTGTAGCCAACATTCCAACTGCGGCAATGCCGACACCATAAATCCCTGCACCTTCAGGCAAGAGTATCGAGGTTATAAGGATAATTGATGCTAAAGTCACAACTGGAATGACTACTGATTCCATACCTATTGCAAGTCCTGAAATCATCACTGTCGCCGAACCTGTTTCTCCACTCTTAGCTAAAGTTCGAACGGGTTTCCCACCAGTGTAATACTCAGTAACCAATCCTATGATAATACCGCCTACAGCACCAGCCACAACACTCCACCAGACTGTTACAGAAACCCCTAATTTGTTAATCACGACATAAGCCGCCATAATAAACAGTAGTGCAGCACCAATAGTCCCCATTCTTAATGCAACGTCAGCAGGTTTATTGGAAGCAAGTTTTACAATAAAAATTCCAAGAATCGAACAAATCAAACCAATCGATGCAAGACCTAAAGGCAAAAACATTAAATAAGACTGTGTGCCGCCCATAACTGCAATAGTTCCAGCAGTCATCGTTGAGGCGATCGCAATACAGGCTATCATAGCGCCACAATAAGATTCAAAGATATCAGAACCCATCCCTGCAACATCACCAACATTATCACCAACATTATCGGCAATGACTCCTGGGTTCCTTGGATCATCTTCAGGGATGCCCGCTTCAATCTTGCCAACAAGATCTGCTCCAACATCTGCAGATTTAGTAAAAATACCGCCGCCAACACGTGAAAATAAAGCCACTGTTGATGCGCCCATACCAAAACCATGAATAGCGTGTACATGTTCTGGGTCACTACCAAACAGATAATACAACGCACCCAAACCAACTAGACCCATAGAAGCAACAGTTAATCCCATGATTGAACCACCATAAAAAGCTACGGATAAAGCAGCCGCAGCTCCTTTTTCATTGGCTGCAACGGTTGTTCGAACATTGGCTTTTGTCGCAGAAAACATACCAAAGTAGCCAGCGATACCAGAACATATAGCTCCGACCAAGAATGACACAGGTGTTTGCCATGTACCAAAGCCAAGATATAATGCTGCAAATAAAACAACAACAAAGCCAATAAGAATAGTGTATTCACGCTTCATGAAGACCATCGCCCCATTGTGAATATCATCTGCTATTTCCTTAACTTTACCGCTTCCGGCAGGCATCTTTGATAACATTGCAAATATTAAAATTGCAATGACTAAACCAACAACTCCCAATGCGATGGGAATAAGCTCTAAACTCATAATTCTTCCTCTTTTTTGATTAATAAATGATTAAGGGCGCTTTAGATTATTTGTAATTATCAGCCCATTTTCGTCAAAGGATTGTATGCTTTTTAAGAACATAATTCAATCAATATATTTCTCCTTAATATCTTGCTAAATAAGCTTATGAGGTTTTTAGATAGGTACAAAAGTTATATTAGCCATATCTGGATTTGGTGATTGCGTACGAATTAAACAAAAAAAACCGAAATACATTACCCAAATCCCGATATAGAATCGCAATTTAGAGTGCAAGTAATTGATGTGCATAAGGAATTCACAAAAGCTAAATACACCTCATTGGTGATGAAGCTTTTTGAGAATTTCTTAGGTGCATTTAGGGCTTGTACTCTCATTGTGATTTTCTATATCGGGATTTGGGCATTACATAAATCGGCTTTTTTAGACAGTTGAATTTTGTTATTCTTGTGTTTTACCAACAGTTTCTGCCTTCACTTTGTTGGTGATTAAGGCTTGTCTTAGTTTTGCTTCAGTCTCTGCCAGTTCAGCAACTGCATTTTTACGCATGGCTTTACCTTCTTCAGAAATTCTCAAACTGTCCTCTATAGTCTCTATGAGAGTTTGATTCGCCTCTTTGATGACATTAATGTCAAAAATTCCTCGTTCCAACTGCTCTCTAACAGATTTATTGGCAATCTTAAGATTTTCGGCATTGCCCTTGAGCAATTCATTTGTTAAGTCCGAAGCATCTTTTATTGTTTTAGCTGCCGCACCACTGCGCCAAATCGTAACTGTTTGTGCCAATTGTTGACGCCACAATGGAATCGTATTCGCAATGGTTGAATTGATTTTATTGATCAGGCCTTTGTCATTTTCTTGAACCAAACGAATACTGGGCAAGCTTTGCAAGGTGACTTGTCGTGTTAATCTTAAATCATGCACGCGACGTTCCAAATCATCCCGAGAACCTTTTAAGTCTCGTAGTTCTTGGGCTATTAACATATCATCGCTGTTCTCAGCTTTTTGTTGCAATTGTGGCACCAGATCTTCGTCAACTTGACGCAGTTTTTCTTCGCCTGCATTGATATAATTTTCTAGAGTATGAAAGTATTCTAAGTTCGCTGTGTATAAACGATCCAAGCTAGTAATATCTTTTAACAATGTCACTTTATGATCCTCTAACTTATCTGTTATGGAATCGATTTGAGTTTTGACTGTTTCGTACTTTTGTAAAAACTTAGCTAACGGCTTCATTTTACCAAACATGCGGGCAAAGAACCCTGGCTTTTTATTCGGATCAAGCTCATCGATGTCAAATCCTCGAATTGTAGCCACCATTTCGTTCAAAGCAGCTCCTGAGCTTCCCAATTCTTTGTTTTTAACTCCTTCGAGCATTTTGTCAGAAATTTCAGTGACACTCTCTTGTGCTTTTGAACCAAAAAATATGATAGAGTTACTATCTTGCATATTAATTTCGGCGATAAGGCTATCGATTTCAACCTTATCATCGTCCTTTACCTCGGTGTAAGGGACCAATTTGTTTTTAACACCTGGCACGATTTCTTCATTCAATAAGGTATCAATCTCTGATTTCGTTTCTACTTTAATTTCTGTCATGTTTTATCCCATTATTTAATTAATTGATGCCCTGTTTTTTTAACAAGGTATTTAAAACTTCTATATCCACATCCAGATCAAAGACATCACTGGACAATAATTTCTCTTGTTGATTGTTAAAAACTTGCTCAATGTTGACTAAGACTTCTTTAAAATTATCTTCCAACTCAACATTATCGGTTTCTTTATGTGTTTCTGCATAACGAGCGACAACATTTTCCAAACCCGTTAAATATGTTTTTAAAAAGCGCCTCGCTTTACGAATTTTTGTAGGGTTTTCGTACAAAACATTTAACACTTCTCTTGCCAAAACCGTGATTCTATTGAGCTGTTGAGACATTTCTTTGTTTGCAATTTTGCTGTTTGCCATCTCAATATTAATAACCAATGTTTCGCTGTCTTGCAATATTTCCAAAGCTTTTTCTGAATCATTGATATCAGAAAAACTCAAATGCTTGGCCTTAACTGGATCCAAACCATACCACAACCAACAACCCACAGTCGCGGCGACACCAAAACCTAAAGCTGCAAATATCATATAAGAAGCGACCAACCAAGCCGCAACAAAAGTAGCTATTCCTAGCAATAATGAAGCCAAAAACATCATCGGAAATGGCGTGTCTTTGACATAATTCCTTTTCGAATAGAGCTGCTTATTCTTGAGTCCAGTACTCATCCATACCGCCGATAAGATTACACTCACAGCAATAGCCGAAACCAAAACCAAATGAATCATTTCTCCATTTAAAAGCTTGGAGATTATGCTAAAGATATAGGGCAAAGAATAAATATAAAGAAGCCAAGCTCCATAAACTGAATTGGATTGCAGGTGAGTTTGTCGATAATTAAGAGCCATTATATTATTTTAATCCCCATATAAAGTACTGAAAAAGCCAGTAATAAAAAGCCACTGAATCTTCGAATAAAATTTTGCATCATATCTCCTATATTTGGTATTCAATTATGGTACTCACATCAGAAAAATCGGCACTGCCCAATGCTATTCTGCCTTTTCCTAACAATATGGTTGTATCTCGGTGCAGTCTTAAAGAGTTTCCGCCCATTTCTAGCCAAGTGCCGTTAGTGCTCTGATCTTCTATTCTAAAATTACCATCAGAAAATTGTAGCTCAGCATGAACACGTGAAGCCATAGGTGCTAAAATTTGAATATCGCATTCATCACCTCTACCAATGATTTTATTGGGTGACTTTTCTGTCATTTTTATAGTGCGACCATTAATAGTGAGTGTCAGATTAAAGGCGGATTCAGGCATTTTTAAATCCAGTGCAGAGGAAACACGCGTCACTTGGGATTCGTCTTTTTGCCAAAATATTTCAATAATTCTAACGGCAAGCAGTTTGCCTTTTATCTTGGTCTTACCCAAGCTTCTGTGGCGGATGGATTCACTTAATACAGAATAATTAAAAGTTAAGGCATTAGTAATAATATGTCCTTTTTTAGCCAAACCTGCCATCCGAGCAGCGACATTAACCGTATCGCCATAAATATCATCATTTTCTTCAATAACCTTACCATGATGGAAGCCAATTCGAATACCAATAGGCTCGGAACCTAAAACAAAATTACCGCGCATGCTTTCTTGCATAGCGATAGAAGCGCGAACAGCCTGTTTTGGAGAAGGAAATGTACACATGATTTCATCGCCAATGGTTTTAATTAACACACCATCAAAACGATTGGAGATACTGACTAAAGTATCCAAAACAGTAGATATTGCTGCACGCGCCCGATCATCACCGTATTTTTCAAACAGTGCTGTACTCTGAGCAATATCAGCAAATAATACTGTTAATTCAGGCATTTACTCTCCTCTTATTCGATAAAGCAACCAACGATTTTACTACCGCCTCTGCATTTGGAAGAACCAAAGCAGAAGCATCTCCAAGCGGAGTAAAACTATCAATTCCTGTGATTTTACTAATATGGGGTGGGTTTTCACTGTTTTCAATAATAGCCGAAACGACACCTTCGCCAACTGATGCAGATTCCCTGCCCTCATCGACCACCAAAATTGTATCAAATTTTGACGCTAATTTACAGATGCTTTTCTTATTTAAGGGTTGTAACCAACGCAAATCCATAATTGCAACTTTATCTGCATGGGTTTTATTGAAGATATTAACCGCTTCTAAACTCATGGGCACTCCGTTCGCATAGCTTATGATCAAAATGTCATTTGCTTGTTCGTTATAAATTTTTGCTTCACCTACAGCAATATAATCTTCATTTGGGGGATAACTAAAACACCATTTATTGTCACCATCACTGTACAAATCTTTTTTCATGTACAAGGCAATAGGTTCGATAATAACCGAAACTCGCCCATCCACATAGGCCAATGCCATTAAGGTTCGCATCATTTTGACCGCATCATCTCCTCGCGAAGGACAAGCAACAATCAATGCAGGAATGTCTCGCAATGCTGCCATTGAATTATCATTGTGGAAGTGCCCTCCAAAGCCCTTTTGGTAACCCAAACCAGGGATTCGAACAACCATTGGATTAGCAAATTGATTGTTAGAAAAAAACTGCAAACTCGCTGCCTCACCACGTATTTGATCACAAGCGTTATGAAAATAGGCCAAATACTGAATCTCAGGAATCGGAATCATGCCCATGTTGGCGTATCCTTGTGCCAATCCTAAAATTGTTTGTTCATCCAACAAAGTATTGAACACTCTTTTTGCTGAAAATTTCTTGTACAAATTTTTGGTTAAAGTATAAACACCTCCTTTTTGAGCCACATCTTCACCAAAAATCAAGGCATTGTTGTATTTTAGCATGATATCCATCAAGCCACGATTGATGAGAATAGCCATGTGTTTGGCTGCTTGATTCTCTGGCAGGAGTTTTTCGTTACCAAACAATTTTAAGCGAGAAGCTTTATCGACTGTTTTTGTAGCTTGTATTTTAACATCAACGGCAGAATGTGGAGCCAAAGGTTTGACAACTTCTTGGATGGTTTCAAGACGTTTTTGCATGTCAGCTTTGTAGGCAGAATCCATGCACCTTTGATTCATTCTTTCGTACAAATCCAAAATATCGGCTGCACTCATTAAACCCGATCGAATAGCAAGTTCAGCAGATTTTAACAAAGGGTCTTTGGCTTCCTCTGCTTCCAATTCGTTAATGTTTCTATAATCCACCTCAAAATCAGTGCCTGCATGTCCCATTAAACGGGTTGTTTTTAAATGCAAGAACACAGGCTTTCTTTCGAAACGACAAAAATCAACGGCACGTTTGACCTGCCTAAACCCATTGGCGAGATCCAAACCATCGGCTTGGAAATATTGTAGCCCAGGTCGATGCTTGAAGTTTCTTTCTATCCAGCCTTTTGGAGTTTTAACCGAAATTCCCAAACCATTGTCCTCACAAACAAACAATATAGGAACATCCAAACCTTGGTAACTGGCCCATGCTGCCGCGTTAAAAGCGCCTTGAGCCGTGGAATGATTGCTACTGGCATCGCCAAAATTACAAAAAACCACCGAATCATCAGGAACAGGCAAATCTTTTTGCGAACGTTTGCCCAGCTCAATTCCCAAGGCTGTCCCTACAGCTTTGGGCAGATGACTAGCAATGGTGCTGGTTTGCGGTAAAACCCATAATTCTTTAGAACCCCAAACCTTGTGGCGACCACCAGATGCGGGATCCGATTGACTGGCAGCAAAGGACAAGCAGGTATCATAAATAGGATCAATCGACGGGATATGACGCGAACGTTCCATCATGAATCCACCACTACGGTAATGCAAAAATGCAGGATCCGTATGACGTGTTAAACGCCCAAGCATAACATTACCTTCATGCCCAGATGAACCGATGGTATAGAATACCTTGCTTTCCAAACGCAAAGCACGCGCCATTAAATCCAATTGACGCGACATAATTTGCGAAGCGAACATTTGCATAAAGTCCGACTCACTTAAACCATAATCAGAGAGATCAATACTCTGACCTTCGGCGTTGAAGTTTTTTACATAATTCTTAAAATTATCATCCACAACTTGTGCGCGATTGATGTTTTTTGATTTATTGCTCAGCTTGTTTTTTATATTTTGTAATAGTGCCATTGTCGTCTTCAATTAGAAAGCATTTTTGCCTGTTAATTCTCTACCAACCACCAATTGATGGACTGTTTCTGTGCCTTCATAGGTTATCACACTTTCTAAATTGAGTGCATGACGAATGGCCGTATGTTCTGTTGTTATTCCAGCTCCTCCTAACAAATCACGGCAATCACGGGCAATATCAATCGCCATTCGGACATTGTTCCATTTTGCGATTGAGATTTGAGTGGGCTGCAATTGACCCTTGTCTTTCAAACGTCCTAATCTAAGAGCTAATAACTGAGCTGTGGTGATTTTTCTGGCCATTTCTGCAAGACGCAATTGAACAATTTGATTTTCATTCAGTGCACGACCAAACAAAACCCTATCTTGAGTATAATCCAAAACTTCTTGCAAGCAAGCTTGAGCACAGCCTATGGGTCCCCAAGATATCCCATATCGGGCATTTGACAAACAAGTTAGAGGCCCCTTTAGACCGATAACTCCAGATAAGCGATTGGCTTCTGGAACTCTTACATCATCAAAAAACAGAGCCGAAGTGACGGAAGCACGCAAGGACATTTTCTTTTTTATTAGTTCGGTGGAAAACCCCTTCATACCCTTTTCAAGCAAAAAGCCTTGAACTCCATCATCCGTATGAGCCCAAACAATAGCAATATTGGCAATAGAACCATTGGTAATCCACATTTTTGAACCGTTTAAGATCCAATCATCACCGTCTTTTTTTGCAAATGTTTTCATATTGAGAGGGTCAGAACCACCATGAGATTCGGTCAGACCAAAGCAACCGATCACTTCTCCTCTGGCCATTTGCGGCAACCATTTTTGCTTTTGTTCCTGCGTACCAAATTCAGAAATAGGAAACATACACAATGAACTTTGCACAGAAGCAAAACTACGTAAGCCTGAATCACCGCGCTCCAACTCCTGACATATCAAACCATAACAAGTATAGCTTAATCCTGCACAGTCATAGCCTTCAATAGTACTGCCAAAAAGACCTAGTTCTGCCATCTCTGGAATGACATCCATCGGAAACTCATGCTGATCAAAAGCCTCCCCAACAATAGGAAGAATGCGCTCATCGACCCAACGACCTATTGAATCTTGTACCATTATTTCATCTTCTGATAGCTCAGAACGAACATCGAAAAAATCCAACGGATTTAATGTTTTTTTCATTTGTGAAGTCCCCACATTTATTTTATAGATATGGGCTAGTATTTTACCTTGAATACACTGTTTTTATCCAAACAATTTGCTAAGAATTTGCAACTACCCCAAATCCTGATATAAAAAACATCAGGAGAATTACAAAGTAGGTTTTGCTCGTCTAGGAGCTTGTCCGAGAATAGCGATCGTAATGAAGGAAAGCTGGGTTTAGGGCTATTTTTCGCTTTTTTGAGAAGAATAGTCGCTCTATTTGACGAGAAAAAGCGGAAAATGGCGCAAATCCAGTTTTTCTATAATAGGTTTTCTATTCTCGGACAAGCTCCTAGTTGTTTTTCGAGACCATTGAAATACTGCTGGTGGGTAAACTCACCTTATAAGTACTAACAAACAGCAGGTTTCTATTCTGGGACAAGCTCCTAATGTTTATGCCAAAAAGAAGTAACTTTACTCCAAAAGCTTGAGATATCATCCTCTTCTTGATGACTAGACAGGTGATTCAATACTGCCTCGTGCTTTTTAAGGTTTTGACTAAATTTTTTGACTGCAGCTAAAATCATCGGTTTCAGACGTGTCAAAGTAACGGGTTTAACTAAGTATCTAAAGATCTGCCCTTCATTAAGCATTTGAATTGCAGAGGTTCCATTAACAGCAGAGGTTACAATAATAACTATGATATTTGGATAGGTTTTATGCACTTCACAAACCAATTCAATCGTACTTTCATCTCCACAATTAGTATCAACAAACAAGACGCCAACATGAGGATTGTCCTGCAATTCATTGATCACGGAACTTGGTTCACTAAAAGTATGCAAATCTTGGGAAATTGACCATGCAAGTTTCTTATAAATTTTTTCACTCTCATTTTGTCGATCTAAGACAACAATGTCACATTTTTCTTTTTTGTTTTCGACCGTTTTTAACTGAGGGTTTAATTGAGCGGTTTTACTTAAAGCTATGGCATTGTCAATGGTTTCTTTTAATTTCGGCAAATCCCACGGCTTGGTTAAATAACGATAAATTTCAGCGTCATTAATGGAATTTTGCAAAGCTTCGATATCTGAGTATCCCGTCATTAAAACACGTGAACAACGAGGATAATTGATTTTAACCCAACACAGCAATTCATGACCCAATAACTTTGGCATACGTTCATCAGAGACCACTACTGAAATATCCTTGTGTTTATTGAGCAAATCTTTGGCGTCATAACCATTGCTCGCAGTCACAATTCTGTACTTTGATCGCAATGCCGCCTTCAAAGATCTCAATATACGCGGCTCATCATCTACCAACAATATTTTCGGCAACGTGTGTGGTGGTCTCGTTAATGCTGTTGCATGATTTTCCATATTATTTCAACGTTTTTTTTCATAGTTAGTGGGTTATTGTTTCAAGGGCAAAGTTATTTTTATTGTTGTTCCTTGACCTGGCAAACTACTGACATCAATTTCACCTTTGTGAGAACTGATTATTTTGTAAGAAATTGACATGCCAAGGCCTGTTCCTTGCCCAACTTCTTTAGTGGTAAAAAAAGGATCAAAAATGTGTTTCAGAGTTTCCTCATCCATTCCATATCCATTGTCATGAATGATAATACCAATCGTATCGCCATTGTTAATCGTTGATACAGAGATAACCCCCGTATCTTCGCTTGTGGCTTGTGCTGCATTATTAATAACATTGAGAAAAACCTGATTTATTTGGGCTGGCAAACACTCTATTTGCGGAAGATTTTCATCGTAGTTCTTTTCTATTTTTCGTTGACCAATTATATTTTTGCAAATTTTTAATGTAGTATTAAGTCCTTCATTAATATCTGCATTAGACATATTATCCTTATCCATCCGACTATAATCTTTCAATGAAATAACAAGGTTGGAAATTTCATTTAATCCGTAAGCCGAATCTTTTAACAAATCTTCAATCTCATCTAGGTTTTCTTTTTTGCCCATTTGCCTGTATTGATTAACAGCCGCCCGAAGCAAAGTACTGAGCCTTTTGCCATTGGGTGTTTTTTCAGAAACTTCATTAGAAATCTGATCCATCGTTGTTAAGAGCTTAGACTGTTCTGACATTCCAGATCGAATTGTCTCAACATTGCTAGTGATATAGCCCAATGGTGTATTCACTTCGTGAGCGACTCCAGCAACTAATTGACCTAAGGAAGCCATCTTCTCACTTTGAATTAATTGGGTTTCATATTCTTTCAGTTCTTGATAAGCATCTCGTGCTTCCTTGGTTCTTTCTAGGACTTTTTTATCGAGTGATTGGTACAGACCTTTTAACTTCCAGACAATAAACAAGAGAGTAATTAATAAAAAACCAATATAAACCATGACTAGCATCCGATGAAACTCATGAGCCTTTGTTTGCACATTCATTTGCTCATTCCAAGCTTTTGTTAATGCCGCCAAACTATTATCCGTGGTTGATAACATTATTTTTCTTAAGTAGGTATCTGTTTCATCTTTTTCTCGTATAACCGTATTTAAGTGGTTAGAAAATGCAATCGCTTCGGTCAATGCTGACTCTGGCATTTTAGCTTCAATTTCTGCTAATTTAGCTAATTTTAATTTTAGATTCTCTAATGTTATTGACGAACCTTGCAATGAATAATCCAACAACTCACGTATAATTTCCGCATAAAAAGCACTGGCTTCAGCAAGGTTTTCTTTTTGCGCAATTTGCATGAGTTCACGACCCACTTGTGGGGCATATTTTTCTGAATTTCTTAAGACTGAATTATGAGTTTTGAAATTTTCTATCAGACCCTTTTTAACTTCTAATTCATTTTTGTATTCAAAAAAACGCCGAGCCAACAAATCACTTTCGGAAGTTTGATTTGCAAAATAGGTTTTTTCTAAATCATCAGTTGCTTTATCGAGCAAACTTGTTGAACGTGTTAATGCATCATAGTTCAAATCCAAATTGAAACGGTTACGAATTGCCAACTCATTAATATTTGAGTCCAAACCGTCAATAGTCAATGTTCGTTCAACGACATCTTTTCGGATTTTATTAATATCTGGCAACGAATATTGATGCACAAACAATCCAGCCCCCGCAAGAACAAGCAAGGTCACTAATAACAGGATAAGTTTTGATGTTTTCATTAGGGGCTCACTCCTTTTGGTATTTCTCCAACCAGCGAATTTAGAAAATCGATAATGGCTTGTTTGTCAGCTTGAGGGACTTCTCGACCCAATTGATAGTCAATCATGACTTTTACAGCCTCTTCTAAAGTAGCGACAGAGCCGTCATGAAAATAAGGAGGCGTTACTGCAGCTAAACGCAAACTAGGAACTTTAAACACTCTTTTATCCCACTGATTACCTGTCACATTAAATCGTCCTAAATCATTACCTAATGTTCCGTGTTGCAAACTGATGTTTTTTAATACACCTAATTTCTGATACATGTTACCTCCAACATTTTGACCTTGGTGACATGAAATGCAGCCATAAGCTTTAAACAATTTGTAACCTTTTTTCTGCTGCTCACTTATAGCAGATTCATTGCCTCTTAAGTATTTGTCAAAAGGTGAATTCAAAGTCACTAATGTTTTTTCGAATTCAGCTAAGGCATCACCGAGGTTTTCTTCCGAGAAAACGCCTCCGTACAAATCACCAAACAATTGCTTATATTTGTCTGTGTTTTTGATTTTATTCAAAGCATCCACTACCGAAGACATTCCCATTTCAACGGGATTAACAATAGGTATCAAAGCTTGCTTGGCTAAGTCTTCTGCTCGACCGTCCCAAAACTGCACAAAGTTAAAGGAAGAGTTATAAACTGTTGGAGAGTTTCTTGAACCTGATTGACCATTGATTCCAATAGATACACTTTTTAAATCCGTTCCAAAAGAAGCCGTCAAATCATGACAACTAGCACAAGACAGGGTATTGTCTTTGGAAAGTTTTTTTTCAAAAAAAAGCATTTTGCCTAGTTTTGCTTTACTAACATTAATATCAGAAGCTAAAGACAAAGGCGTGATAGGCTCATCTTGTTGAGCTGACACATTATGCATAGCACAACTTAATAAAAAGCAGGCAAATATTATTCGATTTAATTTAAATCCAAATACGGTTATAGAAATGCGTTTGAGAATTGAAAGCCTATTACAGAAAAAGTGGACTTGTTCCATTTTACGCTTTTTCTCGTCAAACAGAACGGGATTTAGTTTAATAAATTCTCTTGTTGATACCTTCATTATTGATTTTCCATTGTTATTGTTTAAGAGGTATATTTGTTCTGAATGACTTACTTATTTTCACAACGATTCCCCTATCAGTCAAGTACAAAATAATATAAAAATTAAACACTTATTCGTTTTATTATTCAATATATACTAGCATTGATGGATTTAAATTTGTACTTTTTTCTTGCTAAAACAATGAGAAATTTATGCAATTAGAACAATTTAATTGTATCCATAGTTATTTCTCTGAGAAATTATGAAAACTTTAGTAGATTGTCAGTTTATCGAGCCCAAGCGAATGCTTAAAATCTGTGAAGCGGCTCACAATAAATTATCTAACCATGTTACTCCAAGTCTTTCATAACTTACAAAAACCAAATCATTGTTTAGAAATAAAATGACCTAACATTTGATGACCGCATTCTGTCAATATACTTTCAGGATGAAATTGAACACCAGAAATAGCATATTCCTTATGCCTAAAACCCATAACTTCATCGAAATCACCCTTCTCATCTTCAGTCCAAGCCGTCACTTCCAAACAAGATGGAAGAGATGATTTTTCAACAACCAGAGAATGATAGCGCGTCACTTTTACAGGATTCTTCACTCCTTTGAAAACATCCGTGCTGTTATGAAAAACGCGAGAGGTCTTGCCATGCATGATTTTTTTGGCGCCGATGACTTTGCCACCAAAAACCTGACCAATGGACTGGTGTCCGAGACAAACACCCAGCAAGGGTATGTGTCCAGCACAAGCCTTGATTAACTCCATTGAAATTCCAGCCAAATCAGGATTACAAGGACCTGGTGAGATTACCACATGACTAGGCTTGAGGGCCAAAGCTTGCTCTACAGTAATTTCATCATTGCGAAAGACCTTGACTTCGCAAGCCAGTTCGCCAAAATACTGAACCAAGTTGTAAGTAAAGGAGTCGTAATTATCGAGCATTAATAACATTATATTTCTCCCTTTGAAGCGATACTAACAGCATTAAATACGGCCTTGCCTTTGTTTAAGGTTTCTTGCCATTCTGTACTCGGTTCACTGTCTGCAACCAAGCCAGCCCCCGCTTGAATATGCAGCATTTCATCTTTGATGACAGCTGTCCGAATAGCAATGGCCCAATCCATATCATCGTGCCAACCCCAATAGCCAACCGCACCAGCATAGACGTTGCGCTTAACAGGTTCGAGTTCAGCAATCACCTCCATCGCTCTGACCTTGGCTGCTCCAGACAAAGTCCCAGCTGGAAACACGGCTTTTATGATATCAATTGCGTCTTTGCCATTTTGGATTTTGCCTTGAACTTCAGAAACAATATGCATCACATGCGAATATTTTTCGATAATCATTCTATCTATCAATTCTACACTGCCTGTTTTTGCAACACGACCTATGTCATTTCGACCCAAATCAATAAGCATTAAATGTTCTGCACATTCTTTGGGATCATTGAGCAGCTCTTTGGCCAATACTTCATCTTCTTCGGTTGTTTTTCCGCGCGGACGCGTGCCTGCGATAGGACGTAAAGTTACCGTATCACCCTCTTTTCGCACCAAAACTTCTGGAGAAGAACCAACAACTTGATAATCTTCAAAATCCATGAAATACATATAAGGACTAGGATTTGTTGCGCGTAAGGCACGATAAACATCCAAGGGACGGGCATGAAAAGGAGTGCTCATGCGTTGCGACAACACCACTTGCATGATATCCCCTGCAACGATTAATTCTTTGCATTTATCAACAGCATTCTCAAACTGCTTTTGCGTGAAAGACATCTTGATATCCGATTTATCAAGACTATTTTGATTTATGGTTTCAGCATAACCCGTTGAGCCACTGCGTAATCTGTGGCTCAATTCATCCAATCGTTTTAAACCTTTTGCATAAGCCATCTCCTCATCAGGGTTGGCATGAATGATAATCCAGACCTTTCCAGCCAAATTATCGAAAACCGCAATTTCCTCGGCAACCATCAAATTGACATCAGGGATATGCAATTCATCTTTGGGAGTTTTACCTTTGAGTTTATCCTCGATATGTTCGATGATTTCGTAACCCAAATAACCAACCAAACCACCGTTAAAAGCAGGCAGTTCATCAATCTTAGGAACCTTGTATTCCTCCTTAATAAGACGCAATTCATCTAGCACATTGTCGCAACTGTAACTTTCTTCAATTTCACCCAAAACATATTTGCTTATTTGATTGTCACGCGCTACATAATTAATGTCTGCCGACAAACCAATAATCGAATATCGCCCCCAACGAGAACCACCAACAACAGATTCCAATAAAAAAGTATTTTTACCATTCGCTAACTTTAGCCAAGCACTCAAAGGCGTGTCCAAATCGGCTGAAACACAGCGATACATGGGAATACGATTATAGCCTTGTTCGGCAAACTGATTGAATTGTTTGTGCGTTAGCATTTCTGTGAATTCTTTGTTGTTTATTAAAAACTTTATTTTATGTGTTTCTAATAGAGATGCTATTATTTTTTAGCAAATGTGCAATAAAAGCGTTTAGCTCATTTGATATTAATGAGATAATGCAAAATTAATCCAAACTCTTCACAAATTTTATGAGTGAGTCTTTTACAAAAACATTATGATTCCATTAAAAATCAACAAAACACAAAAACCACAGTCAATTTTCATGTTTCATATCGACATTGTTCATGGTTGCCAATTGCAGTGCATCGGTTGCCCCAATGCAACATTATTGGACAAAGTTAAACGGGTTGAAGTGGATCATTTTGCCAAAATTTTAGCCAATGTTGATGTTGATCATGTGCATACTTTGCGCTTGTTTAATTTTGGCGAGCCCTTATTGCATCGTCAACTGGACAAGATTGTCGCTGAAATTCCCAAACAAAAATGGAAAGCTTCCTTTGTTGAATTATCCACCAATGCACAATATGTGGATTGGGACAACTTTGAAGCCATGTTGAAATTACAAGTGGTCAACAAAATAGCCGTAAGCTGCGATGGTGATGGTTCCAAAGAAAAATACGAACGCTTGCGCCCGCCAGCAAAAATGGACAAATTAATGTACTTTTTCCAAAAAACCAGAGAATTGGTCGATAAATGGTCACCAGCAACACAATTGATCACGCGAACTATTGTTGAAACGGAACAAGACAAAGTCAACTGGTTAAACATTCTAAAACCTCTGGGCTGGGAACCTGAATTCCGTCGTTGGATGATTTTACCTGAAGCCAAAGAAAATCCATCAAACCGGCAATTGGAAAACACCAAAGGCTCGTGCTTTTTTATGGCCGATGCAACAGCGTTCAAAAACCACAGTTGGCATGGTCAAATCAACCTTCTTTATGTTGACTATGACGGCACCGTAGTGCCTTGTTGTTTCCATCCCAAAGCAGGAACATTCGGGGATTTATCCAAACAAAAATTCAGTGAAATTCTCAACTCACAAAATCGAAGAGACTTTAAAGGCCAAATGGTCAATAACCGTGAAAACATGCCAATTTGCGGACAATGCGAAGTCGGACCGGTGGGCAATGAAGGCCCGTCATTTTTAGCTTAACTAACTTAAAACAATTAAACATGCCATCTCAAAAGAAACTATTTATTACCTCAGCATTGCCTTACGCTAATGGAAATTTACACTTAGGCCATATGCTCGAACACACTCAATCGGACATATATGCTCGTGTCAATCGCGCGTTGGGTAGAAAGGTCCGCTACCTCTGTGCTGAAGATGCCCATGGCGCACCAATCATGTTGCGAGCAGAAAAAGAAGGCATTTCACCCGAGGAATTTGTCGAAGGCACACGGGCTGAACATTGGCAAATACTGCAAGATTTTAATTTTTCTTACGATCATTATCACACCACTCATTCTGCCGAAAACCAATACATGGTCAATCGCATCTACAATGGCTTAAAAGACAAAGGACATATTGAGACCAAAGTGGTTGAACAATTGTTTGATCCAGAAAAAAACATGTTTTTAGCCGACCGTTTTATCAAAGGCGATTGCCCCAAATGCGGGGCTGAAGATCAGTATGGTGACAATTGCGAAGTATGTTCGGCCACTTATAATGCCACTGAAATTAAAAACCCTCGCTCTACCATTTCTGGTGCGACTCCAATCATTAAAGAATCCTTGCATTATTTCGTCAATTTAAAAAACTTTGAAGACATGCTTAAAAAGTGGATGAATGCAGGAGCCCTGCAAGAACAAGTCATTAACAAGCTCAAGGAATGGTTTGAAATGGGCTTGCAATCCTGGGATATTTCTCGTGATGCGCCCTATTTTGGATTTAAAATTCCTGAAACCGAAGACAAATATTTTTACGTTTGGTTGGATGCTCCCGTTGGCTATCTGGGTTGTCTGAAATATGTCTGCGACCAAAACGGCGAAGATTTAGAGGACTGGATTGCTCCTGATGCCACTACTGAGATGGTTCATTTTGTCGGCAAAGACATTCTTTATTTTCACAGCTTGTTTTGGCCTGCTATGTTACACGGTTCTGATATTAAAGTTCCTGATTCTGTTTTTGTACACGGTTTCATCACCGTAAATGGTAAAAAAATGTCGAAATCACGCGGAACTTTTATTAATGCTAGCACTTATTTAAAATATTTAGAACCCGATTATTTGCGCTATTATTACGCGTCAAAATTATCCGACAAAATTGTTGATAATGATTTAAACATGGAGGACTTTGTCAGCAAAGTCAATTCCGATTTAGTCGGGAAAATTGTAAATATTGCCAGTCGTTGCGCAGGTTTTATTAAGAAAAAATTCAACAACACTCTTTCTGCTGAAATGCACAACCCAGAGCTTTACCAGCAGTTTATTGAGCATTCTGATGAAATTGCATCTCTGTTCTTAGCGCGAAAGTACTCTAAAGCCATAAAGCTAATCATGTCCTTGGCAGACAAGGCCAATCAATACATTTCTGATCAGGCGCCTTGGCAAGCCATTAAGGACGAAGAAAGACAACAAGAAGTTCACCAAGTGTGCTCTACAGGCATTAACTTGTTTCGTATTTTAATCTCTTGGCTCTCTCCTGTTGTTCCTGTCACTGCCAATAAAGCCGCTGAGTTTTTAAACGTTGATTTTAACGATTGGCATGCCGTCAAACAGCCTTTATTGGATCACGAAATCAACAAATTCAAAGCTTTGATTACTCGCATGGAAATGACCAGCATAGAGAAGATGATGGAAGATTCTAAAGAAGACTTAAAATCTCTAGAAGACACAACAGAAATCACAGGGCCACTCAAAGACGATCCCATTAGCAAAGAAATTAGCTTTGATGATTTTGCCAAAATTGATTTGCGAGTCGTGACAATTATTGATGCACAACACGTCAAGGGCGCAGATAAATTATTGCAACTGACATTGGATTTGGGCGGAACAACTAAAAATGTTTTTGCGGGAATTAAATCAGCCTATGAGCCTGAAGACTTAATCGGCAAACAGACCGTTATGGTGGCTAACTTAGCTCCAAGAAAAATGCGCTTTGGCGTTTCCGAAGGCATGGTCTTAGCCGCTGGTCCTGGCGGCCAAGACATTTATATATTAGAACCCAATAAAGGTGCCATCGCTGGTATGCGCGTTAAATAACCTCTATCGCGGTTTGGGAATTTGGTAAATTTGCCTTGCTATACTTGCTATAATTCAGCGCAATTGCCCTAGCTTATTTTTAAAAGCAAGCTAACACAACACCTTTTGCGAGTTACGCTGAATAATTACTATTTACTTATTCTAAATTGATTTAAAATATGCGGTCAAATTATTTTTTTTTAATTTATGAGTGAATTATTCTTTATATTTATCAGTGCCGTTTTTATTAACAACTTTGTGCTGGTTAAATTCTTAGGTTTGTGCCCTTTTATGGGCGTTTCAAGCAAGTACCAATCGGCTCTGGGCATGGGCTTGGCGACAACTTTTGTGCTCACCTTGTCTTCGATAATGAGTTATTTCATTCATACTTACTTGTTACAACCTTTGGGGCTGGAATATTTAAAAACTCTGAGTTTTATCTTGGTGATTGCCATCACAGTACAAATCACCGAACTTATTCTGCATAAAACATCACCGTTGCTGTACCAAGTTTTAGGTCTATTTTTACCACTGATTACCACCAATTGTGCGGTATTGGGTGTAGCTTTATTGAATATTCAACAACAGAACAACCTGATTGAGTCGGCCATGTTTGGCTTTGGAGCTTCGGTTGGTTTTACTTTGGTACTGGTCTTATTTTCGGCCATACGTGAGCGGATTGAAATGGCCGATATTCCCGAATCGTTTAAGGGTACGCCAATTGCATTAATAACAGCAGGAATCATGTCCATCGCTTTTATGGGGTTTGGAGGCATGGTACGATAACATGAGCTCTCTGTTTAATTTGCTGATCATTTCCTTACTGTCCTTATTCTTTGGATTGTTAGTGATGTGGGTTTCGAAAAGATTTAAAGTACAAGGCAATCCTATTGTTGAACAAATCAATGCCTTACTGCCACAAACACAATGCGGACAATGCACCTACCCTGGATGCAAACCTTATGCTCAAGCCATTGCTGATGGGCAAGCACCTATAAACCAGTGCCCCCCAGGCGGAGAAGAAGGCGTGAAAAAATTGGCCGAATTGCTGGATGTTGAAGTGTTGGAGCTCAACCCAGAAAACGGCGAACAAAAAACCATCGACATGGTGGTCGAAGTTGTCGAAGAGGACTGTATTGGTTGTACAAAATGCATACAAGCCTGTCCTGTTGATGCCATTATTGGCGCTGCCAAACAAATGCACACGGTATTGATTGATGCCTGCACAGGTTGTGATTTATGTATTCCTGCCTGTCCTGTTGATTGCATTATTACGGTTCCTGCACCTTTACCTAAAAACATCTATCGTTTGAACAAGCCTGCACTCTTTAACACCATAGCCGAGGCACAGCAATGGTAACTATCCAAGCCAATCACTTGCATGCCTTTCGTGGTGGCTTGAAACTAAAGCACCATAAAAATGAGTCTTTAATCAATGGATTATCTCGACTGCCCGTTGCTGAAAAATTATGGATTTCACTGCGTATTAACCGTGGAAATATCGCCACACCGTTAGTTAAAGTGGGCGATAAAATTCTCAAAGGTCAGCGAATTGCCAAGCCAGACACACAACGCGGGTCTTATATTCATGCCTCAACTTCGGGAACAGTCAGCGCCATTGAGCAACGTTCAACGGCCAGCCCTGATGCAGACATCGCCTTAACCATTGAAATCACAGCAGATGGACAAGACCAATGGATTGAGTTGCATGAAACTCAAATAACTCAAGATTACATCAACAATGCTTCGCCTGAACAATTGATAACAGCCATTCACAATACAGGTCTAGTTGGCTTGGGTGGTGCTGGTTTTCCCACGCATTTAAAATATCAATCAAAAACTCAGATCGACACTTTGATTATCAATGGTGCAGAATGTGAGCCCTATATCAGTTGCGATGAACAGTTGATGATGGATTATCCTGATGATTTGATCAATGGCATCTTATTGATGATGAAGGCTTCAGGAGCAAAACAAGCGATCTTTGCCCTAGAAGACCAAGTCGGAGGCATCAAATCAGGAATTGAAAATAAACTCAAAGCCAGAAATATAGACTCAATCGTCGTCATTAAAGTGCCAACTATTTATCCAGCTGGAGGTGAAAAACAGCTCATCAAGGTTCTTACTGGCTGTGAAGTTCCCTCTGCTGGATTGCCACTAGATTTAGGAATTATTGTACAAAATGTTGCGACCATTAAAGCGTTCAATGATTTTATGTCTCAAGGAAAACCCTTAGTGGAACGAATCATCACCGTCGCAGGGGATTGTGTAGGGAAATCCCAAAATTTTATTGCCGCAATCGGCACTCCAATCTCACATTTATTGAAGCAAGCTCAGTACCATACCGAAAAAACACACCGCATTATAATTGGCGGTCCGATGATGGGTTATGCCATGCCCAATGCAGAAATTGCCATCGACAAAACCAGTAACTGCGTGTTAGCATTGGGTCAAGAAAACACCCAACACTATGGCCCAACCTTGCCCTGTATTCGTTGTGGCGAATGTGTTAATGTCTGCCCTGCTCACCTGTTGCCTCAGCAATTGCATTGGTATATCAAAGGTGAGAATCTCGAAAAAGCTCGAGAACATCACCTTTTTGATTGCATCGAGTGCGGCGCCTGTGCTTGGGTCTGTCCGAGCCAAATTAAACTGGTCGATTATTATCGCTACGCTAAATCCGAGCTCAATTATTTGGATTACAAACGAAAAAAATCGGACCAAGCTCAAATTCGTCACGAACAACGCGAAGAACGCTTATTAAAACTCAAACAAGAGCGCATGGCTAAAAGGAAACGCACGCGTCGAAGAACAGCCAATCCCGATAAAATCAAAGCAGATTTACAAGCGACAATGGACAGAATAAACAAGGCCAAAGAAGCAAAAAATAAGGATAAGACATGAGCCAAAAAAGACGATTAAATACCGAAAGTGCACCACATATTCCGCACACCACCACTGTCGCCAAAGTCATGCTGACTGTGTGGTTAGCCTTGATTCCTGCAATGATCGCCCATGTTTACTTTTTTGGTAGTGGCATTATTATTCAACTCACTTTAAGCATTGTTTTTGCCTTATTGTTTGAAGGTATCTCTTTAAAACTATTGAACAAACCTCTTTTTTTGAAAGACTACTCTGCGTTTGTCACAGGCATCCTCTTTGCTTTGTGCATTTCACCGATTGCTCCGTGGTGGATTAGCTTTATTGGTTTGTTTTTTGCCATTGTAGTAGCCAAACATCTGTTTGGTGGGCTTGGACAAAATATTTTCAATCCAGCCATGCTTGGTTTTGCCGTGGTGTTAATTTCTTTTCCACAAGCCATGAGTAGCTGGATTCCCCCTCATTCTATTAGCCCTTACGCCCTCTCTTTTAGCGAAAACTTGCAGGCTATATTTTTCAATCAATTCCCGACAAAAGTTGACTTTGACACCCTCACTCAAGCCACTCCGTTGGATTTAATTAAAACAGGTATTAGCCAAGGCTTGTCACAAAGTGAAATTAACTCTTCTGTGTTTTTTGGTGATTTTGGAGGACTGGGTTGGGAATGGATTGCCAATTTGTACTTTTTAGGAGGGATTTTTCTTATTTATAAGCGTATTATTACATGGCGAGTTCCTGCTGCTGTACTTTTGACCACTATTGCCTTCTCTTTGCCTTTTAACATGGCGGATGCCGATCATTATATTGGTTCATTGCAGCATATTTTTTCTGGTGGCTTAATGCTCGGTGCTTTTTTTATTGCTACAGACCCAACAACTGGCTGTTCTAGCCACAAAGGGCAACTTATCTTTGGTGCTGGTGTCGCAATCATGACCGTCTTGATTCGTGAGTTTGGCAATTTCCCTGATGGCGTTGCTTTTGCTGTACTGCTCATGAATATGTCAGCTCCATTAATTGACCGACTCACTATTCCGAAGGCTTTTGGGCAGTCTTAAACATGAATAAATTCATTAAAATCCCTCTTGTCTTAGCGCTGGTTACTTTTTTCACCAGTGGCTTATTGATGTTCAGTGAATACAGTACACGGGACAAAATTGCCGAACAAAAAAAACTCAAGCTACTCAAAAGTTTAAAACAACTCATCCCTGATAATCTCCATGATAATGATCTCATTGAGGACAGCCAGACCATCAACGAACCTTTGCGCTTAGGCCATAGAAAACCTCAAACACTCTATATTGGCAAACTCAACGGCAAAGAGACAGTCATGGCCATTCCTGTGAGTTCGCACAAAGGTTACTCTGGTGATATTGACTTAATCGTTGGAGTCAAAAAAAATGGAGAAATCACCCATGTCAATATCCTAGAACAACACGAAACACCAGGCTTGGGTGATTTAATCGAAGCGAATAAAAGTGATTGGATTGAGCAATTCCCAAACAATTCTTTAAACAAAACAGAAGAGAAAAACTGGCAAGTCAAAAGAGACGGAGGAAGTTTTGATCAAATTACAGGAGCAACCATTACGCCTAGAGCTGTGGTTACCGCTATAAAAAAAGCCTTGCTTTATCATGAGGATATCAGTAAGAATACAGAAAATAAAACAACTTTAGAAAACAATTCGGAGACCCCAAAGTGAGTGGATTTATTCGCAAACGTTTAATCGATGACAATGCAGCCTTGGTACAACTTTTGGGTCTTTGTCCCTTATTGGCGGTATCCAATTCTGTTGTTAATGCCTTAGGGTTGGCGATTGCCACTGTGTTCACCCTGACTTTAACCAATGCTTTGGTGTCAATTATCAGGCCTATTATCAGCAAAGAAATCAGAATTTCACTTTTTGTTCTGATTATCGCCAGTGTTGTGACAGCTCTTGAAATGTTTATGAATGCCTACTTCCATGAGTTGTATCTTATCTTAGGAATTTTTATCCCTCTTATTGTTACCAACTGTATCATCATGGCAAGAGCCGAGAGCTTTGCTTCAAAAAATTCAGTCTATTTGTCCATTAAAGATGGTTTTTTTACTGGTTTAGGGTTTGCCTTGGTGTTAGTGATTATTGGTGCTATTCGTGAAATTGTTGGCAATGGCAGCTTGTTCAATCAAGCTCAGTTACTGTTCGGTGATTTTGGTGGTTTATTGCACTGGCAAATTTTTGCAGACTATCAAGGTTTTTTAATTGCCATTCTCCCGCCCGGTGCTTTTTTTGTTTTAGCACTATTAGTTGCCCTGAAAAACAAATTTCACAACAAATAACACCCAAAACACGTTTATAAATATGATTTTTTCTAACTCACCCCGTCATTCCCGTGAATCTCACCCCGTCATTCCCGCGAAGGCGGGAATCCAGTGATTTAAAAGTACACGTTTATTTATTTTATAGACTGTCCCAAATACCGATATAGAATCGCAATTTAGAGATATGATGTTTTGACCTGTCCATCATAAACAACGTGGATTATGAAAGACAGTATACAATAAAGTCTTTCATTCCCATAATTAAGAGGACAAGTCATGAACCATGTTAACAAAACTCCTAAAAAAGTAAATACCAAATCATTTAAAGAACAATTAGATCGAGATTATCCAGCTTATATTGGCATGGATACACATAAAGAAACAATTGCCATATCTGTTGCAGATCCAGGAAGAGGCAAACCAA
>Ga0316206_1000655_pt1 | contig 41283 bp, 51 predicted proteins | sample 6monthpyrite_MG_FD_204942 | JGI IMG/M metagenome (GOLD analysis project Ga0316206, IMG submission 204942) | Microbial mat bacterial communities from mineral coupon in-situ incubated in ocean water Damariscotta River, Maine, United States -... | ecosystem: Environmental > Aquatic > Marine >...
TGGATCTGCTTTTAGAACAGGGAAAAATTGACTGGGATACTTACAGTCGTGCTGTGTTTAATGCTAATGAAGAGTTTGATGAGCTTGCTGTAACAGGTTCAGACACCATGAAAGAGCTAATTGCAGCAACACGCGGCTGGGGTGATCAGTTTACCAATACGCTGGCCGATATGGTGCAAACAGGAAAACTTGATTTTAAGAGCCTAGCCGATTCTATTATTAGTGATTTATTGCGTATTGCTATTCAACAAACGATTACTGCACCTTTGTTTGGCGCCATTTTACCAGGTCTTGGTATTGGTATTGGAAGCGCGCACACCGGCGGCATTATTGGCAGTGGAACCGCAGCCATAAAAACCGTAAACCCTGCTGTTTTTTTAGGTGCAAGAAAATACCATACCGGTGGCATTGCCGGGTTAAAACCCAATGAAGTGCCCACTATTTTGGAACGTGGTGAAGAGGTGCTTACTCGTAACGACCCCCGGCATAAATTAAATCAGGGTGCTACTGGAAAAGTCAGTGTTGAAATTATTAAAAACGGAACACCGGCAGAGGTTACTGACTCGCAGGCATCGGTTGATGTAGACGGTATGGTTGTGAAAGTATTTTTAGATGATTTTAACCGTGGTGGACCTATTCGCCGTGCAATTAAGGGTTCTGCATAATGGCATTTCCGAATTATGGTAAGCACATATTAGCGGGTTTTAGTGAGGCTCCGCAATCACCGGTGCAACGTACTGAAATGGAGGATGGTTTTGTAAAGGAAAGTGAAATTAAAAGCCGGGTGATGGTACCCCGTGACGTTAACTATTTTTTTACACTCGCTGAATATGCAAACTTTAAAATCTGGTTTAAAGCAGAGGCCCGTGGCGGACTATTCTTTGACTGGACCGACCCGATAGATGGTGCTGTAAAACAAATGCGCCTGGTAAGCAGCCTTTACTCAACTAAATTTACTTCGCAGGGTGATGGCGCTGAGCTAGGTGCACAGGTGAGCTTTACACTTGAAGGTTGGGAAAGCTAATGCCTAGAAATGTTTCATCAAGTTATAAAGATGCGGTTAATAGCAACGCAAAAGAGTTGCCATTAACCCTACTAGAAATTACGCACTCAGGCTTGGCCATCCCCGTTCGTGTGGTGAATGACACACAGGATATTACTGTGAATGGTAGTGTTTATTCGGCCATGGCATTTCGTGCAACCCTGCCAGATGATTTAAGCCAGGGACAACCTCGTGCGCGCCTGGCAATAGATAATGTGGGGCGTGAACTCACGAGCTGGATAGAAAGCACAGGGGGTGGTAAAGATGCGGAGGTGCGTTTAATGCAGGTGCTGCGCTCTGATCCGGATGTATTAGAAATTGATATTACCCTGGGGCTTGATGATGTAAGCATGACGCAAATTGAAGTAAGCGGTGTGCTGAGCTTTGATGATATTTTAAACCGGCCTGCGGTTACAGTAAATTACCGCCCTGAAATTGCTCCGGGGTTATTTTAATGCCTGACGTTTATTTACATTGGGCGAGTAAGTATGTAGGTACCCCCTACAGTGAGTACGACTGTGCAGAGCTTGCTGTACATGTGCTGCACGAACAGTTTGGGCGTGAGATTAATTTGCCAACGACTCGTGGCGCAGGTGTTCGCGGTATATCAAATCAGATTAGTGATTTACAAAGTGATTTTGCCGATGAAACGAGTGAACCTGCTGAGGGTGATGCGGTGCTAATGCGAAGCCGGGGGCGCATTAATCACATTGGAATTTATTGTTATGCAAACGGTGAGCCCAGTGTCTTGCACGCAATGCGAAATACTGGGTGCACCTGTTTACATAAGCTGCGCGAGTTACAAAACTTAGGCTTAGTGCTTGAGGGGTTTTATCGGTGGAAGTAATGCCCGAAAACTCAGTGTCTAAAAATGAACTTGCGCCAATAAAACAGCCTCGACTGGTGTATAGCCCACACCCCATTTCAGCTGCGGCAAACCGGCAAATAATTTCATTTCCTTTTTTACCTGATGAATCAATTGAAGATTATTTACTACGGGTGGGCATTGAATTTAATACGCCTGTAATTCTGCAGTTAAATGATCGGCGCATCGATGTTGAGCAGTGGTCCAGTGTTGTGCCTAAAAGCGGCGACCTGATTACCATACGGGCATTGGTGCAGGGCGGCGGTGAAGGTGGCTCAGATCCATTGCGCATTATTTTAACGATTGGCGTACTGGCATTGTCGCAGGGCACACTGGCGGGTTGGGTTGGTTTTATGACGGGAACCAGTGCGGCTGTGGGAACCGCTGTTGTTGCTATAGGCGGTCTGTTACTGGTTAACGCATTGGTGCCCATTCCGGAGCCGCCGGATTTTGGTGATAACACCAGCCCAACTTATTCAATAACCAATGGCGCTAACCGAGCGCGGCTTTTTCAGCCGCTAAGTTTGGTAATGGGCACGCATAAAGTGGTGGCTGATTTAGGAGTAAAACCCTATACAGAAATAAGGGGCGAAGATCAGTATTTATTTCAGGTGTTTCATTTTGGTTTAAGTGATTTGATATTAAGCAATTATCAAATTGGTGATACGCCCATTACCAGTTTTGAAGACGTTGTTATTGAGGAAAGTTTAGAGGCGCAGGGTGGCAAGTTGAATTTGTTTCCAGCCAATGTTGATACTGTACCCGGCGGTACGCTTGAGCTTGATAACACATGGGTGCAACGCACGACCTCTATTAATACCACCTCGATTGGCATTGATATTAACGGATTGATTTTTTATACCGGCAAAAAGGGATTTCAGGCCTTAAGAGTAACGTTGCTTTTTGAATACAGGCTGGTTGGCTCTTCTACCTGGTTAAATTTAACTACATGGATAATCGCTAATGACACCCGCACCCCTTATAGAATTGGATTAAAGTTTGATGTTCCGGAGGGGCAATATGAAGTGCGCGGGCAATATGTTGACGCAACATTGCCAGGCACAAGTTGTGAGTATGACGTAGATCAAGAACGCATTTGTACTACGGTTTATAACCCAGTCGACCCGGATACAAATACGAATGCAAGTGCCGTTATTACGTGGTCTGGTTTGCGCAGTTATCAGCCTGATACGGCAACATACCGAGACCAGAAGCGAGTGGCCGTTAGTATAAAAGCCAGTGGTCAATTACAGGGACAAATTGAACAGTTTAATGCGATTGCTAGTGCCCAGTGCCCAGTATGGAATGGTAGTGCATGGGTGACACAGGAAACCAGTAACCCAGCATGGTGGTTTTTGTGGTTTGCCCGCGGAAAATTTAGGAACGGGGTGCGTTTGTTTGGGGCGGGGCTGCCCGACAGCCGTATTGATATCGCGGCGATTCAGGCGTGGGCCGTGTGGTGTGATGCCAAAGGGCTGACCTTTAATGCAGTGATAGACCGAACCATGAACTGCCAGCAAGTGCTGCAACTTATTGCCCGCGCTGGGCGTGCCGCCCCTACCTGGGCAACGGGTACATTAGGCGCGGTATGGGATGCAGAAAATCAGGGCCCGATAACGATGTTTGGCATGGGCAATATTGTGCGCAGCTCTTTTCAGGTAAGTTACTTAACCGGGCGTGTTGCTGATGAGGTGGTGGTTAATTTTATTAACCCAAATAACGCATGGCAACCTGACACTGTGCGTTCACCGGTACCGGGTGTAACTAACCCGCAAAACCCGGTAACCATTGATTTATTTGGTTGCACGTCTGAAGTAATGGCGGGGCGTGAAGCTAACTTGATTGCTGCTGAGCAGGCTTACAGGCGCAGGCTAATTACGTTTGAAACTGATTTGCAAAGCATGGTAGTACAACGCGGTGACGTGGTCACACTGAGCCACGATTTAACGCAATGGGGCGCCAGTGGCCGACTATTGGCTGGCACAACTACAGTGTTGCAATTAAGCCGCCCTATAACCATGACCATTGCCATTACAAACTACATTGGCGTGCGTTATCCAAATGGTGATTATGATATTTATGATTTGGTTTATGCCGCGGGCGAAGTAAGTAGTGTTACGTTGGCAACGCCACTGCCCAGTGCACCTGATGATGATGCAAGCCACCGACCAGAAGACTATTTATTTGTGTTTGAGCCTCAGGCTACGCCTGGCAAGTTAGTGAAAATAACAGACATTCGCCCACTGTCGGCGAATAAGATGAAAATTAGTGTCACTGATGAAGATCCGAATTATTACCTGGCTGAGTTTAACGCTTATACCTATGTGCCACCGGCTACTTTTGGTGCAAACCTGCCGACTATTTCTAATGTAGAAGTGGGTGACACGTTGATACGTGCCGGTTCTGGATTTGGTGTGCGCGTTGGTGTGGTGTGGGATGTTACCGGTGAGTATGGAGGTGCGACTATTCGGGTTGCAAACTATCAGCAGCCACTGCGTGAAATGGGTAAAACACTTGGACGGCGTTTTGAGTTTGACTGGAATGCAGAGGGCAATATAGATATTGAAATTACGCTGGCTAATTTAAAAGGTCAGTTCGGCACCAATAGCCGCTTTACTAAACAATACATTATCCAGGGAAAAACGGCATTGCCTGATGATGTGGCTATATTTAATGCATCGTTACAGGATTTTTCAATTAAATTAGATTGGGAACCGGTGGCAGATGTTGATGTGAATGAGTATGAAATTCGTTCGGGCGCTGATTGGGCCAACTCTACTTTGCTCGTTAATGTTAATTCAACTGAATATTTGCACCCTATGGCTGTGGCGGGTGTTTATGATTTTGTTATTAAAGCAAAAGACACCTCTTCAAATTATTCCTTAAATGCGTTTACCACTCAAATAACGATTAGCTCGCCGAACCAACCTGCGGTAAGCAGCCGATTTCAGGGTGAAAATTATGTTTTAAGCTGGACCGCCGCCGCGGGTTCTTTTGCTGTGGCTGAATATGAAATTCGCACAGGGGCCAACTGGGCAAGTGGTACCTTTGTGGCCAGTATTAAAAGCACGTCTTATTCTGAGCGTGTTGATTTTTCCGGTACTAAACAATTTTGGATTGCGGCTATTGATGCGGTGGGTAATTACAGTGGTGCATCTAATATTGATATTGTTATAGGCAATGCGCCCACGGTAACTATTGTGGCTGAGGTTATTGATAACAACGTGCTATTGCGGTGGGATGAAGTGTCGGGCACGTTGCCCATTAAGTTTTATGAAATTAGGCGGGGGGCTGTGTTTGCCACGGCCACAACGCTACAAACAGTTAATGGCACCTTTGCTTCGTTTTTTGAAAACCAGAGTGGGGCTTACATTTACTGGGTGGTTGCTGTTGATAGTGCTGGAAATTATGGCACAGAAATTTCAATTGCTACAAATGTAAATGAGCCACCTGATTACCAGTTAAATATTGATTGGTACAGTGTTTTTGATGGTGCTAAAACCAGCGCGTTAATTATGTTGAACGGTGATTTATTAGTGCCGGTGGATATTGCAACTAATTACCAGAATCACTTTTTAAATAACGGTTATAACTCGCCGCAAGATCAAATTAATGCTGGGTTTTTACATTTTATTCAGCCTTCAGTTACCTCTGCTGTGTATGAGGAGGAATTTGATTACGAAGCTGTGTTGCCTGCTACTTTAATTAAGGCAGCATTAAGCACCACGGTTATTACCGGGGCTATTTCCATTACACCTACACTTTCAACTCGCAAGTTACTTACCGATGCCTGGGACGATAATGTAAATGTATGGCAAATTTTTGCCACTGATTTCAGGTATGTAAAAGTAAGACTTGATTTTGCGGCTGCAGGAGGAGACGACCTGTTGCAGTGCCACAGCTTAAATGTGCGCCTTGATACAAAATTAATTAATGATGCGGGTAGCGGCACGGCTAATGCCGGGGATGCGGGTGGCACTACCGTTAGCTTGAACAAAACTTTTATTGATGTTGAATCCATAACGGTTTCACCCAACACCACGTCATCTGTAACAGCAGTTTATAATTTTACTGATGCACCTAATCCAACCACGTTTAAGGTTTTATTATTTGATTCGAACACGGGCTCTCGTGTAAGCGGCGACTTCTCGTGGAGCGCAAAGGGGTTTTAATATGGCTAATTGGGGTTTACCAATACTTGCTAGTTTGTACACAGATTTTTTAAATATTTTAAAAGATAGAGATGATGATTGTGCCAAAATGTTTGATGGGGTGACGGCAAGTAATTTGCCAGTAAATACCATTCGATGGAGCAGTGCTAATAACTTATGGGAACGCTGGAATGGCTCTGCCTGGAGCGTTTTAACCAATAAGTTTTTAACCAATGTTGATACAGTAGATGGTTATCATGCAGAGGCAGCAACAACCTTAACCGGCAATAGAATTGTTACCCGTGATGTTAACGGACGTATACATGCGCAGTATTTGAATGTGTCTGCGCCGGACACTACGTCAGTAGCGACGAAGATGATGGTTGAGGTGACAAACGATAATTTGACCCGCTGGCAAACGCCGGCACAGTTTCTTATTAACAACAGGGCCAATATAAAATCACAGTATGAAGCGAACTCAAATACTAACGCATTTACTGATGCAGAAAAGACCAAGCTTGCCGGTCTTAATGGGAGCTCAGAGGGTAGTGGAGTATTTTGTGGCCGAGCAACAGGTACAAATAATACGATGATTTCTGGCTCTCCGACAGTTATAAACTGGCCGGTTTCTGGAAGTAGTACCGTCGTTACTGTGACACATAATCTTGGCCATACCAATTATATTGTTACGGCAAATGCATTTGGTCCACTTGTCGGCCAACAGACACAAGTTTCAGTTGGCGCAATGACTTCGACAAGTTTTACATTGGTAGGCCCAGATGCCAGTTTGGGGTTTACCGCTAATTTTACTTTGATTAATTTTAATTAGGATAATGAAATGAAAAAAATATTAATAACCTTTCTAATGACTATATCATTTTCAATATTTGCACAGGATTTTGAGCCACGAAAATGGCGGCTTGGTTTGGGTATAGAGGCGCATGATATGTCTGATAGCGTTATGTGGGAAGGTAAAAACACCAGTGCTAAAGTTGAAAACCCGGTGGGTGTTCTGAGATTTGAATATGATCTTTCCATTCGAAAGCATTTAAATACACCACGAATATCAATGTATGTAGAGCATCGATCGAGTATGTATAAGTCTAATGACGGTACTGGGTATAATGCCCTTGGGATAATATTTTTTACTAATTAAATTTTTAAGTAATTTTAGTACGTTAATTTATTTCATAAAAACGTTTGTTGACAATTAAAATAATGAGAACTTATACTTGAAAGCCTTAGGCGAAGTAGTGAATTTGAATTATGACGAAATAAGGCGGAAATATTATTTATTGTGACGTGCTGAATTTTTGTGAACTGGTTTAATCAAAATGACTATGTAATCTGTAATAAATAGGGAGTTGTTTTGTTAAAAGCCGATGATAAAAAGAATGGTAATGTTTATGATTTGAACTCTGGTAAGGCGGTGGCCGCTATTAAACTAATGCATGAAAGAAAGGTTATTGAGCAAATTCCAGACCCTGAAGACAGAGTTATGAAACTTTTAAGATGGAAAGATGAGGCTAAAAAATATTGGGTCGATTTTGTTTAACTATTCAAAGTCACTATCTTTAGTGTTTGTGTTTTCTACTTGATTACATACCGAATAATCCGCTTTTACGAAGTCTAACCAGGCTTGTCTTGTGGCTCCTTTTTTGCTGCTTAATGTGGAATCGAAACTGGTGATTACACCGGCTTTTACTGACGATATATTCTGGTTTTCATCAATTGTTAATTTACCAATAACTAATGGGTTTTCACGAAAAGCATAAACATCACATAAAATGTTTTTGTCTGTCATGTTTATACATTCTAAATAGCCTATTGCGGTTCCATTAGGTGCTGTTGTTCCGCATTTTCTAAAACCAATTTTTATTTTATTTAATATTTTTTCTGGGTTTTCACTTATTTCTTGTTTTTGCCATATAAAATCACTGTCTTTTAATTGGCCAGCCGGTAAAAAGCAGGATGATATAAATAATGTAGAGAGCAATATTGCCGATATTGTCATTATTTTTATTTTCATATCGTGTCCAATGTCATTAACAAAATATTTTTAGTTATAACTTTACTATGCGTGCGTTGCATGTGCTTGTAAAGCGCGGCAATTACCCTGCTTTTTTGCTCTACTGATAACTTTATTGTTTCTTCTATACATATTGTTTCTGTTTCTGATATCGCAGTTTTCATTAATTCTAAGTCGACACCATATGTTGGGGCTGTTTCTGCTACTTTGTTTTCATGGCTTAAGTTGGGATTAAATGGCATTAGGTCATGTGATGCCAGCTTACCATCGTCTCCAAATATTTCCTGATTACTCATTTTCCCGGCGTATAACCTACGCATAGTAAAGTCATCCGGTGATATTTCGGATACTGAGCAATGGGTGCTTTTTAATATATGCAGCGTTTCTGTATTTATGGGGCCGGCAATAATTTCTATAGCCGTGTAATCAATATGCTTTTTACCGACCAACATGGTAGTGGGTAGAGTAAGAATAATGGCAGGGTATATGTGGTTTTTTAAAACAAGAACTTCCCATTTTTCGTCATCAATATAATTACTTAAGGTTTCGGCAGTTTCTTCATCTGTAAAGCTATGGTGCACCATATAAGTCTCACCAGAACCTTCGATTAACCAGGTGAGCGATACATTTTCAGCTTTGCATATAGGGATTAGTTTTTCTGAAGCGGGTAATTCGCCGTCAAATAACCTTGCAACAAGGCCATGACTTAACCCAAGGGACTTTCCCCAAGGGTGTTTTTTTCTATTACCCAGCAAATATTCCATTCTTTCAGAAAATAAATTAACAAATTTGGACATTTTTATTTGACAGTATCCAAATTTGGATATACCGTGTGATTCATAGTGATTCATTCTAACTCACTCTGATACATGGTTAAAGGCAATAACATGACAGACATAAAAAAGAAAAAGGTGCCGCTGCTGTTACATGTGGACCCCGCTGTGAAGGATTTGGTTGAAAAATTAGCGGGTATAGATGACCGCAGTATAAGCAGTAAAGGTGAACAAATTCTGAAGTATGGGTTACAAGCAGATGCGATAGCTGCAGCAGTTGAGGCAGCCGCATAAGATGAATTAAAAAGTGGACTAACGAGAGGTGCAACTCCCGTTAGCCCGATTGAGGGTACTGGCTTGAACACCGTTTCTCCTCCCGTAATAGTTTAATCATTACGGGAGGATCTTACCAGTACCTTGTTTGTATACAACGTGAACAAGGGGCGTATTTCACAATGTCACAAAAATCAATTAGTGATTTAGACCAGGCAAAGCACGATATTGTGCACAAAGGTAAGTTTACTGCCACTGAGCTTTCAGAGCTTACAGATATTGGTTATGGCACTTTATGCAATAAGGTGCATACCAAATCACCTAATCATTTTTTAATGGTTGATGAGGCCATTAAAATTCAAAAAATTCAGGATGTCCGTTTTTTAATTGAGGCTGAGTGCCACGATTTAGGTGGCGTTTATATTGAAATTCCTGAAGAAATTCACAATACATCTGATGTTGATTTAATTGCCTCCTGGGCAGCATGGCATAAAGACACCGCAGAAACAGGCACGGCAATTAGTGAAGCTTTAAAGTGTAAGCGCATTACTAAAGACCATTTAAAAAAAATTCGTAAAGAAATGTTTGAAGACTTTCAACGTGAACTAGAGCTCTATCACAGAATGGAGGCACTTTGCGATGATAAGTAACCCCGCCATTCTTAAGCCCCCCGAAGCCTTACGTAAAAAAGGCATTACACAGGTAACTGACAACATACCCGAAGGTAAACAATTGCAGTTGCCGGGCTCTCTTATTTTTCAATTTTTTGGTAAAGAACTTCAAGAACGATTTATTAAGGGTGGCCAATATGGCAGCACAACAAATGAGTCTGCCGGGAATGGATCTGGCGAGTGATGAGGTGGCTTTGCGTAATGCGTGGGCGTGTGTGCCGGGTGTTATTAAAAGTGATTTCAATTCTAAGATTGAGTTTGATGCAATTCGATTTTGTTTGGTTCGGGTGGCAGAGGCGCAAATGAAGAGGGCTAAAAAATGTCGGCACAGTTAATTAAGTTAATAACAACTAAGGCTAAAAAAAATCACAACAAAACGATGAGAACGTGGGTTTTGGCAAATGAACTGGTTGAGCAGGGAAACGGCATTACTTTCTTCCCTTATTTTTGTAATGAGGGAGACCATTATTCTCTGCATTTGTTTTTCTTTGATACGTTAAAACAGAAAAATATTGAGGTGGTTGGTGGCCGGTGGATAGATGATTATATTTTTGAAACAGGCATTAAGTTATTACCTATGGCTGTTTCATATTTAGAGAGTGGAAGGCCAAATGCAGTTTTTATTGAGTTTGCTGTGATTAAGCGATTAGAGAGTATTTTTTCAAATTAAGGTTAAGCCGCGGGAGGTAAGCCATGAGTAAAGAAAGATTTTTCGAGATGGTAAGTAATTACCCGAGAATTGCGAAACTTTGGAATAAAGAGCGCGAGGAATTATTGATAGAAAACCTAGAGAGTGCTCTGGGCGTTATGAGCTCTGGTGAATCTGATATGACCAGGTTTTTTGTGTCGATTTGGTTTTGGAATAATAAGCGTTATGGCTTCGACTTAATTGATGCAGTATCTCGCGTTGACATACAAGACAGAACAGTAATTTTGACATGGGTAGGTAACCCTTTTTGGCCATAATTAATTTTATCGAAAATAGACTTTATTTGTTTAGGTTAAGCCGAAGGAGGTAAGCCATGAGTTATGCGAGAAAACAGTTTGAACGTTATTTAACGGTGGATGAAGAGAAGAAATTATTTAGTTATGTTGCACAGTTTGGCGATGTTATGTCGCGCCGTGATTATGCCTGGATGGGGGTGCTTCGACAAAGTGGTATGCGGGTTAAGGCGATGTCTTTATTTACGGTGGAAGATGCACGGGTTTCGTTGGCCACGGGTTATTTCCACATTCGTGCTGAAACCAACAAAGGCGGTAAGGCGTACACCGTTAAAGCAAATAAAAAAGCATTAAAACATTTAAGCGCTTTGTTATCTATTCGCGTTGAAATGGGTTTTTTAGAGGTGAACGGTGGCGCATTGGTAATGGGTAGAAACCATAAGGCTTTGAGTATTCGTAGTTATCAGGATCGCATAAAACATTGGCGCTTTGCTGCGGGTTTAAAGTGTGATGTTTCGCCGCACTGGTTTAGGCATACGTTAGCTAAACGTATTATCAGTACATCTGTTTCTCGTAATCCATTGGCTATTGTTCAGGTGGTTTTAGGGCATGCATCAATTGTTAGCACCGGTGTGTACACCATGCCAGATAAAGAAGAGCTGTCTCTTAGTATGGAGGCAGCGTCTTAATTATGGAAACGATTAGCGTAGTACAAACCTGTCCAGTGTGTGAGGGCACAGGTAAGCAATATAACCCAGATTGGAGTGATTACCTGCAGGCTTGTATGCATTCTGAATTAGGTGGTTATGTTTCAAATGTTGTAAAGCAAACTGATTTTTTCCATTCACGTGGTTATGCCGTTATTCCTAACATTATTGAGCCTTGTTCTTGTTGTGATGGTGGCGGGCATGTGGTTGTGAAAATTAGCTTAAAAGATTATTACGAATTGCCAAACAAAACCGCTTCCGAGCTCGGGTTTGTTTGGCCTGCATCAGTAAGCTCGGGACGGCTTTAGTTAACGGTCAAGTTGATTAAAGATCTGGCAGACCTGGACGTGTCTAATCTCGACCCTCCTGCATGTCTTATAGCCAGTTTATTAAGGGAAAGCTTTTTGCGAGTACCTTTTTATTAATAAGTGGAGAAAGTTATGGATTCTAATTTTTTATATGGTGTGATTTTAGGTTTGGTTTATGCCTATGTTGGGCTTTTGGTTGTGCTTTTAACGTTGGATTTTGCAGATAGCGCAGTGAGCAAATGTGTAGATGACAGCTTGTTGAAAAGCTTTTTACTGCTTGTGTCATGGGTTGTGGCCGTGCCCTGGTTGCTTTGTGCTTCATGGTTCAAGCTGTTGCGTAAGCGTTATAAAGCTCTGCGCTTGGTGTAGTTAACGTGGCTAAGAAAAGTGTTTGCTATTGGTCGAAAGATCATGTGAAGGCTAAGTCTCTTGTGGTATTGGCACATGACAATCGCAGGTATATCTACATTGATGAGTTAGGCGATGACAGGAAAGCACAGTTTTTAGCCGCGGCTAAAAAGCTAAATAAAAAATATTACGATCTTATTGAAAATGATGATTTTGTGCAGGCAATAAAAAAAGAATTTAATGCCACGGTGGTGATTGAGCAGAAGTCATTTAATAGAGCGATGAACGTTAAAAAAAGGTGAATATTATGAAACCGCTGTTACATGAAGTTAAGGCTGCACCAAGCGCTGCGCCTGAAAACGTGATTCTTTTAGATTTACGTAAAAAAGGACTAATAGAAAACAATGCCATATTAAAGCCGTTAAATGGTTTGTTAATGTCAAATGCAAAGGATGAGTGGTTTGAATCTAATGTAGGGCAAAGCTGTTTGCAGCCTGAAATTTTGTATAACCCAAAGGATGGGCTGAAGTATTTAAAAGAAAGGCTTGAGGCAGCTTTTATTGCCGGTGCTACTGCATCTTTTGTTGTTTTGAATGCTGATGATGAGACACAAATATGACCGTTGAAGCATATCCACTATGTTGGCCAGAAGGCTGGCCACACACTGAATCACATAAACGTGAACGCTCGCGATTTAATACATCACCTGATCTGGCCCGAAGGAATTTATTAAATGAGATTAAACGTCTTATTGGTAAGTACTATTTCAAACGTTCGAACGTGATTATTTCAACAAATATTAAATTGCGTCTTGACGGTGAACCCCATATGAGTCAACGCACACCAGATGAACCAGGTGTTGCTGTTTATTTTGAGTACAAGAAAAAGCCAATGGTATTTGCCTGTGATCGCTGGAGCCTAGTGCATGACAATTTGCACTCTATAGGAAAAACAATAGAAGCATTAAGGGGGATCGAGCGATGGGGGGCCAGTGACATGCTTGAAAGAGCTTTTACTGGTTTTGAGCAACTGCCATCACCTGGAACAGTTGGCTCAGAGAGTTGGCAGGATGTTTTACAGGTAGGAAACCAATTTACATTTGAAGAATGTGAGAAAAATTATAAAACACTTGCATTTGATTATCACCCAGATAAACCAACTGGTAGCAATGAAAGAATGCAGCAACTTAACTGGGCACGTCGTAAGGCCCGAGAGTTTTTTAATAAGCCATGACACAAAGGTATAAACATGAAAAATAAATTGATTGATTTAAATAATCATCTGTTTGCTCAAATGGAACGTCTTTCAAGTGAGGATTTGAAAGACGATGAACTTAAGAACGAAATAATGCGATCAAAAGAAATGTCGAATATTGCAGGCAAAATTATTGATAATGGCCGTCTTGCTTTTGATGCACATAAAGCAGTAGGTGACGGATTAGTTTCTGGAACACCACAAATGTTAGGTTTAGAGAAAAAAAATGGGCTTTAGATACTCCCATGAGAATCTAGAATTTCTTAAACATGGTTATATTGAGATGCAGATACCAGAGCTAACAACTGCTTTTAATGGGTTTTTTGATTTAGATAAAACTGAAGTTCAAATTAAATCAGCTTTAAAATCTCATGGTTTTAAATGTGGCAGACCTGTTGGCGTAGAAAAAGGGACTTTTCGATCATTTACAAAAGAGCAGGCTGATTTTGTTATTGAATACTATAAACAGCTAAGTTTGGTTGAATTAACAAAGGCCTTTAATAATGTCTTCAAATTAGATAAAACCGTCCAGCAAATCAGGTGTTTTACAAGAAATCATAGTATTAAGTCTGGTCGGACTGGTCAATATTCAAAAGGTTTAAAACCATGGAATAGCGGAACAAAGGGAATATGCAAACCAAATTCAGGTAGCTTCAAAAAAGGTGATAATCCAAAAAATATTAACCCGATAGGGCATGAACGTATATGTAATAAAGATGGGTATATTTTGGTGAAAATAGCAGAACCAAACCCATACACAAGTGCGAAAACAAGGTACAGGCATAAGCATTTATTTATTTGGGAAAAAGCTAACGGTAAAGTTCAGCCAGGAATGGTTGTCACATTTAAAGACGGAAATAAGCTTAATTGTGATCTTGATAATTTAATCGTTATCTCAAGGGCAGAAAATCTATACCTCAACCGTCACGGTTATAAAGACTTACCTGATGAATTAAAACCAAGCATGTTGGCATTGGCGAAGCTAGAAACGAAACGTTTTGAACTAATAAAGGATAAATCATGAGTTCTAAATCTATAGAATCGTCTGAAATTATGCAGCATATTGATGATATGCAGGTACGTGAATCATTGCTAAGAACGGATATTTTAAAGCTACAGGTACAGGTAGATACGATTCACCAAGAGCGTATTAAGTTGACCGTATCATTAAAGCAACATTTAGAAGACTAACGGAAAGCAAAAATGAGTAAGTCATTATTTATACCACTGAAAACGGAGTACTTTAAGGCTTTTCAGGATGGTAGTAAATCAGAAGAGTTGCGTAAGTATGGTCCTGGGTGGAATGAGAAAACTTGCAGGGTAGGGCGTGATGTTGTTTTGTCTAAAGGCTATGGCAAACAATGCCGAATGAGAGGTATTATTTATCGGTTTAAAAAGCAGCATGGTTCATTGTTTGGCTCTACTTATAAAGCTGAAATAATAGCAGTGTATGGCACTTTGGATATTGAAATTGCCTGTATAGGAATCTCTAATATTAGACCCCATAAACGGATATAACAGGGACTTTTACACCACTATCCGACATAACAAACTCACTATATCGAAAGCCACTAATCGAATTGATATTAAATAATAACCGGGCTTACAAATGGCATCAATACAACAATTAAAAGAACAAATTGATTTACACGACTTAGCAGTAAAATTAAACCTTAAACAAGCAAAAGGTAAAAACGCAAATTATTACAGCCCACACCACAGTGACAAATCACCTAGCCTTTCAATAGATAATAAGCGTAACCGCTGGAAAGATTTTAGCGACCCGGATTCTGGCGGCTCATGTATTGACCTGGTTATGTATGTGGAAGGGGTTGAAGCGGCTGAAGCGGTTAATATTTTGCACGAAATTTTTAATATTCCTAAAGATAAACCCAACCCAAGAAATAACCAGAAAAAATCAACTGTCGAATACATCGCAGATAATTGCAAAGGCAATGATGACAAAATAATTGAATATATAACGGGTCGCAGTATCTCTCAAAAAGTGATAAAGCAGGCCATTAGTAAAGGCATGTTAGGTTTTAATACTTACATCGGTAAAACAGCTACACCAGGTGAATTTGGTTATGGTGGCCCAGGTGTCGCTTTTATTGTTAAGTGTTTGAATACTTCTAACATTGTTGCTGTTGATATGCGTTATCTAGACCCTGAGTTAAACGGTGGGGTTAAAACACAAATTCAGGGTGAGAAAAATGGTTATTTATGGACCAGTGATATTCAAAAACTTAAACGATCGCATGTTGTTTTCGTTGTTGAAAGTTCGATTAATGCCTTATCAATAGACAGTTGCGAAATACCAGGTACAGCCTCAATTGCTTTAAGAGGCACGGGTAATACAGATAATTTAGACCTGCGTTTTTTAATAGGTAAAAAGGTGGTTATTTGCCTGGATAACGACCCGCAAACGGATAAAGGAAAATACCCCGGGCAGGAGGCTTCGTGGGTTTTGCATTCGCGCCTTACGGCCATGAATGTGGCTTGTCATTTAACAGACCAAACTACATGGGATGAAGATGAATATAACGATGTTAATGACATTATTCAGGATGTAGGTGTCTCGGGGTTAAAGATACATTTATCGAAGTTGCAGGGTGGGTGTATACCAGGTGTTTATGTTTCTGAAGATTACCAGGGCCCGAGGCGCATCTGGTTACCGCCACATGATTTTGCTCAGTATTGGCGTTTTAGAGTAAAAGAAGATTTCACTACCTGCATTACTAAAATGACTGAAGATGATGACGGTAATAAAAAACCAGAGTTTGCTGATTTATGTGGTTTTAGGGTAGCTGGGCTTTCACGTATAACCGTTTCAAGCGCAGTTTCTACTATGAGTGGTGAAGAAGATACTTCGCCCAGAACTCAATTTGCTGTAAGTGTGCAAACACCTCGACACGGTAATAAATTAATTCGAAGAGTGTTTGAAGATGAGCGCTTGCATAATGTAGATCAGTGGCGAAAGTTTGGCCCTGTGTATGCACAAAATGGATTTTTACGCATGATTAATATTTTAGAGCGAGCTGCACATATTGGCTCACGTGAAGCTATTAATTTTGTTGGATTGGCATGGAGACAGGGTAAGCCAACGGTAAATGAAGGGCCTGACTGCTATTTTACCGACCCTAATAAGCAATGCCCTTATTATAACTTATCTTTTCCATCGGGCTCAAAAAGTGACGCTAGAAAAGTGATTAAGGCTTACCAGGCAACATTTAAAAATAATGCGGCTATGCACACTTTAATGTGGAGTATTGGGGGGCATTTAAAGGCTTTTATGGGGTTTTGGCCGCATTTAATTATGCAGGCTGATAAGGGGAGTGGTAAGTCGGTTTTAACTCAGAGGCTTTCGCGTACTGTTTCTATGACGATGTTTTCTGGCCAGTCATTACAAACCGAATACCGGTTACTTACTTCTATTAGTGGTACGTCTCACCCCATTGGCTGGGAAGAAATTTCGGCACGCTCTCAGCAGGTAATTGATAAAGCGGTTTCTTTATTACAGGAATCATATGGCTATACGGTTACATACCGTGGCACTGATATGACTGAATATTTAATTTCTGCGCCGGTGTTGCTTGCGGGTGAAGATGTGCCAGTTAAAAGTGTTACCGGCAAAGTTGTGCGGGTTAATTTAAGCCAGCGTAAGGGCGATTTACTGCCTGAAGATTTACCTCGTTTTCCTATGCTTGAGTGGTTACAGTTTTTAGCTGAACAATCACGCACCCAAATACTCGAGCTTCATAAAAGGGCTGTCGACCATTGCGATTATCATTGCAGAACCGATGGCAAAGATGAGGGTGCGAGCCGTATGTTAAACAACTATGCCGCTATGCTAACCAGTTGGCGGTTGCTGTGTTCTTTTGCCGATATACCAAAAGAAACAGGCAATTTTGAAGCTGACTTATTAACTGAAATGAATGTCCACATTGCTGAAACCAGTGGTGACCGTCAGCCCTGGGTATGGATTATTGAAACCTTGTTTAGTCAGATTTCTTCTCATATGTTTAATTACCCATATAAGTTTGTATTAATGCGTAATGAAGGTGAGCCGGTTGAATGCCTGTTAATTCGTTGTACGCATATCATGCAGCATTTTAAACACAGCCCCAGCCTTAAAGACACCTATAACAGCCTGCCTGTTAAGTCAGATCGAGTGCTCAAACGTCAATTAAATCAGGCAGAAGTGATTTATAAAGACAGGGTTGATACAACCATCGCTAAGAAGAGAGAGAGCCACATGATGGCTCTGTCTATTGATGCGCTGGAAGCCTATGGACTGCACGTGAGCCGCCCTGAAACACCTGATGAACTCGCAGAGTAATAAGGGGGCTACATATGCTTATGTGTAAACACTCCCCCCGCACCCCCCAACAAGTTTGGCTGCGCCATTTTAATAAAAAAAACTTCATCAGTTTTTTTTACGTCAAAATCTTCCCTATAAGTTGTCGGGGATGGTTCGTTTTTGTGGCGGAATTCGTTACTTTTTTATCTATGTCATTGATTGTTGGGGATAAACCGTGGCGGGTTAGCTTGTTTTATACGCCAGTTAGCGTTATTTATGCGCGGGTTACGTTGATTTGCACGCGCTTCTCTATTTTTCACTCTTTATATATATATTTATCTTATCTTATTGAAAAGAAAGAAAATAAAGGGGTAGATGAGGGGGAAATACAGGGTTTTACAATACGCGGGTTACGTATATTACCATGTACTAACCTACGCGGGTTATGCGTGGGTTTTACCCTAATGCGCGTATCAACCCGCGCACATCTTTCTTATAAGAAACAAATAGTTATGTATAAAATTAGGTTGATCCGCCAATACGCGGGTAAATCTGCCCCTACCTTCTTTTTTCGGAGTATTTCATGGATTTAATTGAGCAGTATTTAGAGTGGAAACAGTTTAACCAGGGCAGGTCTATTGGTACTTGCGTTAAATATCGGTGTTATTTAAAGCGGTTAAGTGACTCTTTACCTGGTGAATTAGTTGATGCTGAAAAAGAACAATTAGAGGCTTTTGTGGGTATCGATGCACATAAGGAAGGCCTGGCACCTAAGAGCCGCAGGGCAATGGTGGCAGCTATTCGTGGTTTTTATTCCTGGTTATTACGTGAAAAGAAGATATCGGTTAACCCGGCTTCAATAATTGAATATCCGACTGCAGGTAATAAGTTGCCCATTGCGGCCAGTTTAAATACTGCTGAAAAATTATTAATGGCACCTGACCTTAATACTTTAAAAGGTGTTAGAGATGCTGCTATTTTAGCGGTGCTTATTGGTGGCGGTTTAAGAATATCAGGATTGTGTAGATTAAATGAAAGTCATATGTTGTGGTTTAAAGAAGCTGATGGATCGGAACGCTTAGTTCTTAAAGTAACTGAGAAAGGTAACAAAGAAAGATTGTTACCTATGACATCTGAGGCAAGGTTATTGATTAGGGCATACCTCGGGCATCCAGATCTTAAGTATATTGATCGCACATTAAATGATAGCGACAAGGTGCTGTTTGTTTCATTCAGAAATAGAACTATCCCTGAGTATGATTATCACGGTGAGCGTCGGCGCCTTTCGGCCAGGTCTATTCATGACATGATTCAACTATATGGTAAGCAGCAAGGTTTACCGGTAAACCAGCTTCACCCTCATGCAATGCGTCATCTATTCGGTACCGAACTGGCAGAGTCAGATATGGACCTACTTAAAAGCCAAACATTATTAGGTCACTCAGACCCTAAGACCAGCGCTATATACATGAAGCTAGCAATTAGAAAGCTGGCTAAGGTGGTAGATATTGCCAGCCCACTGAGAAAGATTAAAACACCTGTATCAGAGCTTGCCCAACATATTGAGAATAAAAAATGACACGTCTATTTAGGCACGTCAGCGGCATAGAACTTATATACCATGGGGTTAGCTATATTCTCACAGGCCTGTTGCTCTGCCCTCGCAGCATGGGTGTGCACCTCTCTGAAACTTGCCTTTATAACGGCCTAACTGTTTCAACTACCTTAGAACTTTCAACTGCGTCTTATTACATAAGGCGCAGTTCAATAGGGCTCAAAGACCAACTATCAATAGGTTACGATCATGTCTGATGATGAAAAGCGCAGTACAGATAAAGAAGTACACCTGGTTAACTCAAACAATAAGCCATGTACTCAAGGGGTGGGGGGTCGGCATAGGGAAAGTCAATCCCCTTTCGAGGTAGGAGGGTACCTAGATATCTGCAATATTTCTGATTTTGACTTTACGGCAACCATTCGAAAAAACGACCCGCGAATTAAACAATTAATTGAAATGGGTATAGGTAAAGAATGGGTCAGATACGCATCGATTGCCGGTTATGAGGCATTTATTGCTTTATGGGTAGTCATTGGCAAAGATGAATCAGTTAGAGTTCGTATGCCTCCATTTTCAAAATTTCGTCGATTCCAACGTAATCAACTTATTAAGCAGCTTTCTGCGGAAGGGTTACGTACAGACCAGATAAAAAAACATATCAAAAAACACTTATGTGAAGATGTAAGCCTTCGTCACATAGATCGTATTTGTGCGAAGAGTAAAATAAAAAAATGAGTGAAAAAACCGCTGTTATTTATGCCAGAGTTTCTGATAAAAAACAGGTCGAAAATGACATATCAATACCTGGGCAAATTGAAAGAGGACACGAAAAGGCATTATCCTTAAAGTCTAGCGTATTACAGGTTTTTACTGATGAAGGGATATCAGGAAGATCTGATAATCGCCCAAGTTTTGAGGCTGCTATTGATTTTTGTGAAATATATAAAGTCGATTATTTTATTTGTTGGTCGAGTAGTAGATTTGCTCGAAACAGATTTAATGCAGCAATATATAAGAGACGACTAGACAATTGCGGAACTAAACTCGAGTACTTAACTTTTTCTGTTGATAGGGATACCGATTCAGGCCGATTGCTTGATGGGTTTCTTGAGATAATGGATGAGCATAAATCTGTTCAAACATCTAAAGACACGATTCGTTCACTCATTCGAAATGCTCAGTTAGGTTATTGGAATGGTGGTCGACCCGCATTCGGTTTTAAGGTTGTTCCTGCAGAAGACAACCCAAAGAAAAAACGATTAGCAGTAAATAATGAAGAATCTTATGTAGTTAAAAAAATATTCGAATTAAGGTGCGAGGGATATGGTATTAGAACAATAGCTCAGTGGCTGAATGAAAATAATCATTTTAATAGATCTAACACCTGGAAAAAAAACACCATAGCAAATTTACTAAATAATATGGCCGTATTAGGTAAAACTGCTTTTGGAAAAACATCAAAGACAACGGGTAAAAAACAACCTAGAGAAAATTGGATTATTGCAGATAGTCATGAAGCAATAATTACACAGGAGTTATGGGATAAAGCTCATTCAGAGATGGATAATGATAATTTGAATACCCGAACATCATCATCTAAAAGTATGTATAAATTTACCGGTCTATTGAAATGCGGTGAATGTGGTGCTGCGATGCATACAGAAAGTGCGAAAGGTAGAACAAGGCGTTATTGGTATTACAATTGTAGTGCATCGAAATTAAAAAAATCACATCCTCCTAGACGCTTGCCAGCTGTTGAAATAGATGATTTTTTAGTTGAATGCATTGTTACAAATATTTTCACCCGTGAAACTTTGACTGGAATATTGACCGATTTATATGATGTGTCTAACAGGTGGTTACATGACCACTCAGAACGGAGGTTATCAGTCCTTAATTCAATTAAAGGTATACAGAAAAAACTCGATAATTTATATTCGACATTAGAATTATTTGGTAAAGATGCTCCAAATTTGGGTGACTTAACAAAGAGATTAAGGCAACACAATACTCAGATTAAAGTATTTGAGGGGAAGTTAAATATTATTGATAAAGAAGAGCCACCAAAAGTGGATGTGACAGATGAAGACGTTACTCAATTATTAGAATTTTTGATAAAAACAATCAGAGAGTCTGATGATCCTAAGAAAGTGAGAATGTTCTTTAAAACTTTTATTCAGAATGTTGTTGTTGAAAGTAAATCATTGAAGATCACATATGACCCTCAGAGACTAGTGAACCGTCCCGAATGGACGGTTCCCAGTACAAGAATTTGGCTCCCCGAACGGGACTTGCTGGGAACCAAAGTTATAAAACTTGATTTACCTGAAAAACTACAGAAAAAAGCTGCTTAATCAATAAGTTAAATTTCTTCTATATGTTGGTATTTGATGCAGTATCTGCAAACCGTGGCTTAATATTTTATTGATTCTGCACAGAATTTACAGTTTTTCATTTATTGTTTTGGTTGCGTATTTTCTTTGGTATCAGATTGAATCTTTTGTTGCAAAGGCTGAAGCCAAAAAACAGCAACAACGACGACTATAATGCCGACAACTAAAGGAAGCAAAAAATGCTGGACTAGCCATGGTTTTTCTTTCTTATTGGTTTTTTGAGCGTCTATCTCCTTTTGTATATCATCTGGTACTTCACCCATGGAAATGCCAACACCAACAGGGCCATTCATTTTTACTTTGCTATTAACGATTTTACCTGTACCTGTTTTGTCGTGTATTCCAATTCCATTTTCCATAGTTACGTCAGCATTATAAACTTCCGGTCTGTTTGGTTGTATTGACTTGCCACCAATACTATTACCTTGTCCACCGCCAATAGTATTTCCAGATCCTCCAGATATGGAGTTGTCCTTGCCACCATTGATAGTGTTGTTGTCATCACTCATAATTTTTAAAATCTCTTATTATATCGGAAACTTTGCTTGCCATTTCTTTTAAACAGGGAACAACTAGATTACCTTTAATAGTTTCAACATCTCCGAACGTAAGAGCCATTAAGAACTAAAAAAATGGTTGTTGTCCACCTCAGGGCGTGTTGTTAGCTTTTTAGTGGTGTGTTTAGTAATTTATTAATAAATTCATCTGGTCCAGCAAACCCAACACCTTCAAAAATACAATCTTCAAATACAGTATGATATATACCGATAGCACCAATATGTCCATTATCAGAAGATGGGTTTGGCTGCCAAATAATCGACTTAATAGAGTCACCAACAGCAAATGAACAGTTTCCTATTGTACAGTTACCCATATGAAATAAGATTCCCGGCCCCCTAATAATGGCATTTCTAAAGTATTTTCCAGCAATTATATTCGTTTCAGTTGTAATGTCAGATAATCGGATTAGTTTACGTTGATCTAAATCGATATTTAAAGCAGTCTCAATTTCCGATTGAAATGTAGTCCACGATGCCTCAAAAGCCTGCTTTAATTCTGATTCGTTGCGTTTCCCTGTCGGTAATATTTCGTTAATTTCAATCACAAGTTTTTCAATATCATGTTTATTTGCTTGCGTATGTTGAAACTGTGAAAGTGGTGACCCCTGTAAATGCTCTGGACTAAGATCGTCTAACAGTAATGTCCATACTTTGGGCTTGTCAGTAGTTTTTGATAATGCACCGGCTTCAAATAGTAACCATGGCTCTTCATAATTATCTTTAGTCAAACAAATTATACCTTGTTGAGATTTGCATAACTTTTCAAACAAATCTGTACTCCATTGACCGCCTTTTTTAAGATCTTCTGATGATAAAAAAGGAGCAGTGGTTGGAAATATTTGACGTAGAAAGACTTTAGTTGCAATAGCTACTTTCTGACTTATGGATCCAGACCAACTTAAAAAGATATCCAATTTTATACTCCTTTTTTATTTTATAAAGCTAACTAATATCGGTAACAACTAATACTTAGATGTAAGTTATTGTTTCTAAATCACATTACCCGATTGCTGTCTATTAACAATAAGAGCATATCTTGACAGGCCAGATCGCTACTAAAAACACCCTATGTGGCAAAAATTATTATTTATATGTCTGCTTTAAAATAGGTGGTTACCGACCATCATCTATTAGCCGTAGCTGCCATGTGGCCATTTTAGACCATAACGTCCCTTATTATGTCTTTATTTTTTCAACAAAATACGGCATATGGGAAAACCTCGTTTATTGCCTTTGTTGGAAGTTTATTTTAAGTGCCATTCTTGTGGGCATGATTTTAAGGCTGTGCCTGGTGAAACGGTTGAGGCGCCTGATTGTTGGTGGCATCCGTTTGAGTATTCTTGCGCGTGTGAAAAGTGCGGTGATGATGCGGTGCAGCATGGGCGTGAGGTTGGTTTATTAAAAGCTCATGCTATGTCCACAGGGCCTCGAACGACTGAGGGCAAGGCCGCATCAGCTAAAAACATTGAAGGTCATCCTACGCCTGAAGAGGCACAACAAACGCGGTTTAATGCCTTAAAACATGGCATGTATGCTCAAACGGCTACCTATTTTCCGGCTCGGCCTGGTAAATATGCTATCTGTGATGGTTGTAATTATCACGGTCATGAATGCAGAGAATACTCAGATGATAACCCGCCGGCTTGTTTGCGCCGTGTAGAGTTATTTATGAAACACCAGATGGCATTTGATGCCAAAGACCCGTCAATGTTGACCTCATTACGCTCGGGAACCCAGGCCGCCATTCAAGCCATGATCGATGAAATGATTATGACGATTGCTGCAGATGGTGGGCCGCGTATTAAATCGGTTGAGTGGTACCACGATAAAGATGGTGGTTTTCATCTGGCCAAATACAGAGATGAAAATGACGTACCACACCAAATTCATAAGCTTGAAGAGCATCCGCTTTTAAAGCGATTAATTGATTATATTGCTAAAAATAACCTCACGCTTTCAGATATGGGTATGACACCCAAAGTGCAAGAAGACCAGGATATTTTACGCGGTCATTTAGCGGATGATGAAAAGGAAAAAGAATCTGTTAAAAATTATATGAAAGGCATAGAGCAAAAGCAAAGTAACTTAATGGAGTTAATTAGTAATAGCTATGAAAATGATATAGAAGACGCGGTGATTGTTGATGGCTGAACGTGTAACAGCAACTCAGCGCTTAAAAATACAGAATGTTGCTGAGTGTGAGATTAATCGTTATGCAGGCAACCATGCCATGTGGCATAAGCATGTTCACAATATTGATTTAGATGCTGTGCAAATATTAAAAATGATTGAAATGGATGATCATCCGAATACGTTAGATTTTAGCAGTAGAAGAACACGTAAAACCTCATGCAAAGAACTATACAACCTCAAATACCTGGCAACACATAAAGACCAGGAATTAGGCATAGTTGCACCAAGAGAAGCCCAGTCATTAACCAATTTAAATTACCACATGGACGCAATTAGACGGTCTGAAATACTAACGGCAAGTTTAATGTATAAAAATGGCCGCGCTCAAATCAGTGACACAAAGTATGAATTTATGAACCGTAGTAAAGCATCGGCTTATGGAATTATGGCTCAAGTTGATGGTGGCGATTTAACGATGGCCTCATTAGAAGAAGTAGATGACATGCCTAAAGATAGGCTGTATTCGCGTTTTCTATTAATGCTTGGTGCAACTGAAAGGCTTGGCGCCAGTAAAGACAGTGAGAATAAACCTCAAATACGAATTACAGGTGTTTATAAGGGTGCAGATACGTTAACCGAGTTGCTTGATAGCGGTAGTTATTATGTAATTGGTGCACATAAAGGTAATTCAATTCGCAAAGTTTTGCAGTTCATGATTAATAAAGGCTGGCTTAATCCTGACTGTGTAGATTTGGAAAATTACAATTATCCTATTCCTATTTTGCATGCAATTAATGGAATAAAACTAAAGTTACTTAATGAAGTTTTCATTAAGGATATGAAAAAACAGCTATCAGATGATGAATTTACCCGCCAACTACTTTGCATAAACACATCATCACGAAACTTAATATGGGAAATTTACTTACGCAGAGCATTGCAGGTTGGTTTACAAGCGGGGCTTGAATTAGCTACACCGTTACCCGGAGAAAAATATAAAAAACGAGGTTTGGTTTCATTTGGTTATGACCATTCCGGACATGGCGAAAACCCAGCTTCATCAAAATACGGTTTTGTTGTGCTCGAGCAGCTAGGTAATTTTAGCGTGCCGATATTTGTAAAAACATGGCCACCTGGCACAGATGAAATTATTGTTCAGCGTGATCTGGTTGGCTTCTGGCGATATTTCGACCCAGACATTGCCAATGGTGATGCGTTTGGCATTGGCATGATGACCAATTTAAATGATGATTTATTTCGTTTAGGTTTAACCTCTATAGACAGGCGAACAATTGGTGATGGTGAATCAACCGCCTCTACCTGGGGAGAGTGGCCATTTGCGCCCATGCGCTTTGAAGGCATGATAAAACACCAAATGGCAACCACAGTAAAATCTAGTTTTCATAATACACAGGCTGCATTGCCGTATATAGATGACCGTGATTTAGACGACCCTGAAACTGAAGACTATCGCCTTTTACTGCGCCAGTTACTCAACATCGTGCCAGAAGAAACCAGCAAATCTTACTCAAGTTACAAAATGGCTAAAAAGTCTGTGGGAGATGATTTATTTGATTCTTACATGGCAGCGCAATGGGGCTTAACAACCAGAGGCGTCACAATTATTCCTACTGCCATTGTTTTGGGCACAAGTACACGCGCTAAGTTACTGGGGCAGCAGCAAGTTATTGGAGGTTAAAATCGTGGAACTTTACGACATTCAAAGTAAATATATAAAACTGGGCTTAGGTGATTTGGGGCGCATTGGCAAAGAAGCTATGTACCAAAGCCAGGGTTATACAGCAGGTATAACCAGTGAGCGCGGTAGTCGTGCAACACTGGAAAATAGTGTTAAATATTTATATCGAATGATGTGGACCGACCCGGAATTGCATCAAGCCATTTTAGATTTGCGCATGATGAATAAAGAAGATGGTCGGGTTAAAAAAATACATAACAAAATGTCACGAACAGCTGTGAAAGGTGGTTTACGCTTAAAAATGGATGAAGATGATCAGCGCGTTATTAAGCTTTGGAAACAATTTGTTAAACGACTTAAATTAGATAGACAGGAAAAGCTTGAAAGTGATGCACGTGGCCTGGTAATGGAGGGTAACCTACCTTTGCAATGGGTTATTGGTGCAAACAATAGCGTTGTTAATTGTGCGCGCATGCCCAGTGAAACTATATTACCAAACGTTACAGAAAACGGTTTGTTTAAAACACCTCAGCATGCATATACACAAATTGATTTAACCACGGGTAATGAATTAGCTAAATTTTCATTATGGCAATTAACTTTAGTGAGGCTCGATCCAGATAATTACGATGACATGGGCTCTATGGGTCGACCTTATTTAGATGCCTCGCGGGGTGTTTGGAAAAAGCTCTGCATGACAGAGGAAGATTTAGTTATTCGCAGGCGTGAGCGCGCACCTTTAAGAACAGCGCATTCATTAGAGGGAGCAACGACAGAAGAGCTAGAGATTTACAAGCAACAAGTTGAAGGTGATCAAAGAGAGTTAACCACTAACTATTATATGAACAAAAAAGGTTCTGTAGTTGCCGTACAGGGTGACTCAAACCTTGACCAAATTGCCGATGTTAGTTATTTACTAGATACATTTTTTGCAGGCTCACCCGCACCAAAAGGTTTATTTGGTTATGTAGGTGATTTGAACCGCGATATTCTCGAAGATTTAAAACGTGATTATTTTGAAGAAATAGACGCGCTTCAAGACACGCAGGCCTTTGCTTACCAGTTAGGTTTTCGCCTTGAATTATTACTGCATGGTATTAACCCAGATGCGATTGATTACGAGGTTAAATTTGCAGAACGCCGAACAGACACACCAAACCAACGTGCAGACCATGCATTGAAATTACAGGCCCTTGGCACTGGTAACCGAATAGCATGGGAAGCTGCTGGGTTAAACCCAGAGGCTGTTTTAGCTGCAAAAAGAATAGAGGCCAATAGCAATGACCCATACCCAGAAGGTGAAGAAGGTTCGCAGGGACCGGGTAAACAACCGGTTGTAAAGGTAACGCCTGGTAATGAGAAAAAAGGCGAAAGCTCAACGGCTATTAGCAACTAAACGAGGCAATGACAATGGGATCAGGTATGAATATGGCGCGTGTCGACGCGCCTGAACATGCACAAATATTAGATGATTTCAGAGATCAACTACTCATTGTGTTAATAAAAAGATTGGGTGGAAAAATTACAATACCTATTTCTGAGGCTGACAATACTGGTGGTAATTTATTGGCTATGAGCGTCGACATTAAGAATAAAACATTTAATTTTGAGGTGAAAAAAAAGCAATGAGTAATAAACCAAAAACGTGCTTATCAGACGGTGGACCAGTGACTGATGACCATAAAGATATTAATTCAGATACTGGCCAACAAAAAGGGTATGTTGTTTTATCGCCCGAAGAAAGAGAGAAAGGGTATGTGAGACCGTTAAGACTCTCGTATGTGCATAATAAATGCGGTGCTGTAACAAAAATGGCACATTCGATTGCCGAGACATACGCACGGGACCCTAAGTTTTATAACGGCACTTTCTGTGTGGGCTGTAAAGATCACTTTCCATTAAACGAGTTTGTTTGGGATGACTCTGATGAAATTGTTGGTAGTTGACTAGTAAATTGTACACACTAGCCCACAACCCACGCACGGTAACTCGCTCAACCATAAAGCGCGCATCTAACCAGGCACGGGCAAATATGAACCGGCTTGACCGTGCGGCGTTGGGTGACCTTGAGCAAATATATAGAAATGCAGCGGCGAATATAAAAAACACCATTGAGGGTTTTGCTGGCATTGATGGAAACTTACGTCTTAATAATTTACAGGATATACAAGCCCAGGTTAATACTCTTCTCGGGCAAATTTCTAACACCCGTGAAGCCTTGCTTAATAATAATTTAGAGCAAGCTGCAGTGTTAGGCACGCAACCCTTCACCGGTGCTGTAAATGGCAGCACACTTGTGCGCGTGGCAGATGATGCAGTTAAATTTACTCAATCCTTTATGAGTAAAGATGGGTTGCAGTTATCCGACAGAATATGGCGCCTAGATAACCATGCCCGTGAAGCCGTGGGTGGTGCTATTCAAAATGCCGTTGTTCAAGGACATAGTGCAAGCCAGGCAGCTAATGAGCTTTTAAACCGTGGCGAACCGGTAACCGCGGCATTAAGAAATAAAATAAACAATGCCAATGCCAGCACCGTAGGCAGGTCAGCATCAAGAGCCTTACTTACCGGCCAGGGCTCACCCCGGCATAATGCAATGCGTGTTTTTCGAACTGAAATAAACCGCGCACATGGTGAGGCCTACATGGCATCGGGTGCAGAAGATGAAGACTTTGGCGGTTGGCGCTATTTACTCAGCCCACGCCACCCCGAGCCAGATATTTGCAACATGCATGCACGGGTTAATAAATATGGCCTGGGCGCTGGTGTTTACCCCAGCCGCCAACGCACACCATGGCCAGCTCATCCAAACACATTAAGTTATGTTGAAATTGTATTTAAAGATGAAATTACAGCAGATGATAAAGCTGAAAAAATAAACAGAATTGACTGGCTAAAACAGCAACCGTTAAATATTCAACGTGGTGTACTCGGGGCACCACAAAAAGTGGCCGCACTACGAAAAGGCTTGCTGGCAGAAAATGAAATAGAAACGCCGTGGCGAATATTAAAAAAACGCTTTGAGAAAAAAGGTATTTTCACGGCCGATTTAAAGCTGGTTAACCCGGTAAGTACCGCCGTAACCCATACAGATGAAGCTGTAAAATATGTGGTTGATAATGGGCTAAGCACAGGTAACGAGCACCTGGTGGCATTTGACCAGGCAACGGGCAAAGAGCTTATTAAAAAAACCTCCCATGCGGTTAATTATGTGAGTTTTACCTTAGAAGAAGTTTCCCTTATTCGCAGAGGTGATAGAAGCATAGCGCTCATACATAACCACCCATCGAGTACATCACTCTCATATGCTGATTTGAAAGTGGGAGCTCACCCAGGCTCTGCCATCATAACTGCGGCAGGGCATGATGGTGCCATTTTTAGTGCCAGGGTAAGCAGTAACTTTGGAACCATGGCCAATGTAGAGCAAAACATAAACAGAGCAGTGACTGATACTATATGGCCGCAAATAAACTCAGGTGCATTAACCCGTGAGCAAGCCAGTGCAATACATTCTCATGTGCAAAATGTAGTTATGCATCGCTCGCGTTATATGGATTATGAAGCCACTTTTAATAACGGCATTGTTGGCAAAACACTCAATGACTTAGGTGATGATATAATGGCAAATATATACACAGAAGCCGAAACTTTATTTAATGAGGCCTTGTAATGAAAGATAATTTTTTAATGATAGACCCACCAGTTACCCCATATTCAAAGCCCGAAGACATTGAAAAATGGCTTACAGAGCTTCGTGCACTAGCACAAACAGAAGAGGTTAATATTCACATAGCGCAGGCAAAAGAATGGCTAGAACGTGCCAAAAAAGGTGGTGACAAGTGAATACAGTACCCATTAAGCCAGTTCAGGTTGAGCAGGTTAAGTGTGAGTGTGGGCACGTGCTTTATGACGGTGAAGCTATTAAATCGAGATGCGTAAAGCCAGGCAAAGACTTAAGTTATGCATTATGCAAATGCAAGCGCTGGGTGAATGTGCCGATTTGCTTAAAACCGTTATGACAATAACGTCCCTTATCATGTCTTAATTTTTTTATTAATTTAAACTTACCGAACAAGGTTAACAAGCCCGGTTGCTGTATAGCACCGGGCTTTTTTTATGGTAGAAGATTATGAAATTGCCAAGAATAGATTTAACTAAGTTAATTGCGGGTTTGCATGAGGTGAGTGCTGGTGTTTTTGAGCATCGATGGTTGAAAATTAGCGGTGCAGGCGCAGTGCATATATTAGATGCAGGACTGGCTCCATCATCTTACTTTGATTTGGTTACAACAGAAGTTGCTCCATTGAGTGGAGTGGCAACATATCCGCTTGCAACAGGGGTTAAAGCAATTGAGTACAAGAGTCTTTCTGAGGTTCCGGCCGAGTACTGTTTGCTTGGGTTTGGAGTAGGTTTTACTGATGCTGAAGCAAGTCGCGATGCTGGGCAAGTAATTATTAAGGCGGGTGAAATTGGGAGTGAGCGAGTTCCAGAATTAGCGTCTCATGTTTCAATAAAATCAATTTTTGGAAATCCTGTAGTTCAATTTCAACAGAAGGGTTAGGGCATGCCTAATTATAACTTTAAACTAACCGGCACAAAAACAACCGGCCCTAGCATTGTTGATGATTGGACAGATGCTAACTGTTACCCAGAAAGTAGAATACATTCTATTGTTGAGGTTGATGGTGATATATACAACTTTGACGAGAATTTAGCTGGTTTGGGAACAACCACATACATAGCTAGCTTTGCGTGGTCAATAAGTAAAGGGATTACAGTAAATACGCGATTTGGAGCTAACGGTGGCGGAGCTATTCTGTCGCGTGCTAGCGGGGGCTCTTTAATAGAGCTGAGCGCAGATAGCACGGTTATGACAACAATAAATGATCTGAAATTTAGTTCTGATAGTATCAGTTTTGCAATGATGGTGATGTCTTCGAGTATTGTATCGAAGAATGTTACATTAAACAGGCTAGAATTTATCGGTGCATCCACAACGGCACAAGTAATAAGTCTACAACAAGAAAACGGCACAATAGTAATTAACGATATAGTAATTAGTGGTATATACACTGCAAGTTTAATATATGGTGCAGCTACTATGGGTGCAAACTCAACCGTAGACATAACTATTGATGGGGTACATTTTAACAATGTCATTGGACAATCCTCAGTTGGATTCTACGGTATATTATTAAGAAAAGGTAACTTTGCAAATGCAGTTTCTACCAAAGTACGGAATGTAACGGGCATTGTTACAGCAGCAAATATATCTGGAGCATTTAGAGCAATAGAACTACAGGGCATAGACGAGATGCTAATTGAGTATTGCTCGCACACTGTAGTAGGTACAGCAACAGCAAACAGCGCATATGGAATACTAATAGTAGGACTAGATGCCGTAAACAGACAGGCAATTAATCCAATCGTGAGATATAACGATATTAAATTTAATTGTCCAGCAGGCGATGCATGTAGTATAGGAGCAGACACCACGATAGACTTCATGATTAATCCACGTGTACATGATAATGAATTCGCTGGTCTATTACCTGCATCACTTGTAAGTTCCGGGGTATCACCACATGGATTGACAATGCGTGGACTGCCTAGCGGGAAAGCATACCGTAATATTATTCATGGGTTCCACTCACCATTAATGCACTCCCTTTGTACTAGTGACGAAGTACAAAGTGTAGGGAATTTTATATACGACTGCTACGGTGTTATTTACAGCTATAAAGGTAACTCTGGCGGAATTATGGCGAATAACCTTGCCATTGTAACACCTAACTCAATGGACGGAACTGTAACTAAACCTTACGGCACATGGGCTCGTGAACAAGGTGGCACCGCTAATAGCGCAGGACAATCAATCAATAACAGCATTATATATTTGGGCATGATTAAGCCAGGAATGTTTGCTTTAGTAGATGCTGGTGACGCACTCACATTAAGTAATAATAATTACTATACAGATCAGGTGTTACCTGCGGATGCATTTAGTTATCAAGGTACTGATTACGATACATTGGCAGCTTGGAATGTCGCACATGAAGCAGAAGCCACAGATAAAAAGAATTTCTCGGCATCTGTCGCGGAAATTATCGCCGCGTTTGGTAATCTTGATATTGATGAATTGGTCGCAAATAGTGACACCTACGGCGGCGGCATTAAGTGGTGGACTGGCGCAAACCCTGAAACGCTAGGTGAGCCGTTACCTGATTTGGTTTCGCATATTGATCAAGGGTTGCAATCACGTAACGGCCCACTTAGCCTGAAGAATTTATAAGTTAAAAATTAGATTAATTGAAAACCATTTTACGACAACACCGTCCCTTAAGTTGTCTTTAAATTTTTAATACATTATAACCTACCAAAAAGGTAAATGGTTTTTAGCCAAAAAGCCGGGTAAGACGAAAGTCTGCCCGGCTTTTTTTATGGCTGATATAGAGCGAAATTAATGCAACCAACTCGTATTTTTAAACTTGAGTCAATTACCCCGGATGGGGTACGTCGGTTTTGTGCTGATGTTGTGAACCTTACAGAAGGTAAACGCGTTACCACACTAACAGTTACCCGGACGGGTAAGTTTTACGACCCACGTTATGGCGAGTTTGAAATTACACGCACTATGTTAGATAGCATGGTGAGTAACTTTAAAAACGATGCTTATGGGCAAAAAATTGTGTTGGATGTTGCACACAATGCAAGTAATGGTGCTGCTGGATTTTTCCGCAAGTTGTTTGTTACAGAAGGCAAACTGCGCGGTGAAGTTGAACTCACTGAGTACGGCGTTGAAGCAATAAAGAAAAAGGGTTTTATTTATGTGTCTGCGGAGTTTCACGATAATTTCGTTGATAACGAGGCACGTGAAGAACATGGCCCTACGTTATTAGGTGCGGGTTTAACGCCTCGTCCTGTAATAAAGCATTTAGACCCTATTCAGCTTTCAGAAGACGCTTTAGGTCCTGTGCCTACTTATTTATCAGAACGAATTAAAAATATTATTCATGAGGATATGAACATGAACTTAAAAGAATTAATGGCAATGTTACGTAAAAAACTGGGTGCGTTTAACCTTGCTGAACATATTATGACGCAGTTAATCCAAACGTTTGAAGGTGTTGCAAAAACCGCGGCGAATGAAGAAATTCAAATGACGCTGATGGAAGCGTTTGTTGACCAGGGCAAAGTGCTGGCTGAAGAGCTAGAAAAAGGCAATAAAGACATTAAACTTGATTTCTCTGGCCTTGATATGGGCACATCACTCAGCGCTGATGATGTCGCTAAAATGCTTGCTGAGCACGATAAAGATAAAGCTAAAACGCTGGCGCAATCGCAAGCCAGCTTAAAAACCAATGTTGATGCATTTACAGCACAGCTGAGCGAAGCAAAAGAGCTTGAGGGTGCACCCGATGAACTCATGAAAACACTGGGTGAAGCTTCAAAGCTAATTACCGCAACAATGACACCGGACCAGGTTAAATCGTTAGCCTTGCAACAAATTGCGCTCGGTCAGCAGTTTGTTGTGCAGTCGAAGTTGCAGGGCATGGGTTATGCCAATGCACCGGCTGGCAGTGTGCACTTGAGTGTGGACGATTCAAACAATATCAATAAGCTGCAGGAAGGTATTATTACCGGACTGCAAGGTACCTCTCACCATGCAAATGGTTTAATTCATTTATCTGAAAAACTTCACCCTTTCTGTGAGCGAGTGCTTTCAGAATTTGACCGCATGCATGCGCGTGAGCTGCACAATGAAGCTAAGTTACTGGCCGGTGGTGAGAGTTCAACCAGTGATACAAACCTGCCCGTTGGTTTTCAGCGCACCGTTATTCGTGAGGCATTATCTGACACTAACGTTTTGCAGTTAGTGCAAACGCTAACTGATTTTGGTGCAACGGGCACAACCAATATTCCTTATGAAACTCGTGACACAAGTAACGTGCTAAATGATGGCATTGTGTACGAAGGTGCGGCCATTCATCGTGCCAGTGTTTCGCAGGAAATGGATCTTGCTTATATCTTACCCATGAAAATTGCATTTCTTATTTCAAATGAAGTCATGCACTTTACGCGTGCCAGCGCCATTAACTGGGATGCGTATGCCCGCAATGTTGAAAGCAATGCACGTGTTATGCGTGAACTCGTGGCTCGTCGCATTTGTAATGAGCTACAACGTTCAGCTGATGCTTATGCAGCACTTACTATCAGTAATGAAACACTGGATGCACAGCTTGATGGTTCAACCAGCATAATGAAAACAGTGGAATTTCCTCTTGTACGCCAACATCAACAACGTGATTTAAAGGGTACTGCAGTAGGCAGCCCTGAAAACCCCATTGTTGTGCGATTAAACAGCGTGGTTATTGCTGAGTATGATGGTTCTGGTAATCAGTCTGCGGGTAACTATTACCGGGTGATTAACTACAACCTGGGTTATGTTCAGTTTGTTGATGAATCCGGTGTGGCAGTTACTCCGGCATCTGCGGCAGGTGCCGATGATATTAGTTACAGCTATGCAACTAATGTTGAAAAATTCGACCTGGACAACGGTTCAACTGAAATTGGCAAGCACCTAAATGGTTTAATTCGTGCCATGGGCAGCCGTAAAGCACTGATGTTATCAGACCGTTTTATTACCCCAAACTTTGCATTGATGAGCCCCACCATGAACAACACGTATACCAATGCTGATAACTTTGAAGCACAAAGTAAACGTGATGGTTCAGACACTAATAACGACGGTGATCTGGATATGGTGAAAGGTATTGCATCCTTCGGCACGAATGCCCCGGGCATTGATTTAGGCGATGAGCGGACCATTCTTGGCCAGCGCGGCACCATGACTTACACCATTGCAAAACCCTTTGTGACCGGACAGCCATTTGAAGCGGTTGATTCAAACGGTAACGCCATTGGTAAAAAACAGGCTTACGGTGAAGAGTACAGCGCGATTAAGGTACCCACTCCTATTCGTAATCGCCTGACTTCTGTGCTGGCTTATAGCTTCACTGGTCGTTAATCGAACTCAACCTAAACCGATATATCCGCCTAATTTGGCGGATATACAAAAGGTACTGAATCGTGAAAAAAATTCCTTATACAAATAATTCAAAAAAAATTCAGCATATTGGCCCTTGTACCATCTGGCCTGGCCAAACCCGTGAAGTTGATGAATCTTATTTAGATGTATCAACCGAAAATCCCGATGCTGATTTTAAGAAAACTGATTTGAGCAAAAATATTGAAGACATATTAAAGCTTTCAGTTGCTAATTTAACCAAAGCATTACCCAGCTTAAGCCCTGAAGATTTGGATGCAGTTGATACGGGTGAAAAATCTAAAAACAAACCCCGCATTGGTGTTGTTAATGCAATTGCTGTAGAGCGCGTTAACCGTGCAAGCCAGTCGCTTGAAGGTGATAAAGCCGCCGATGAATTTCTCGCGCTCGTTTCAGTGATGGGTGACGCTGAATTGGCTGAACAAGATTTTCCTGCAGAAAGTGTTTTTGCTGTGATCGTTGATGCAGAAAAACAACGGCGTGCAGTTGATGTTTTTAAGGCTGATTTTGCAGAATTTGACGCTGCTGAACTTGAGTCTTTAAAGGCAGACTATGCAGAGCAGCCCGATTACCTTACGGCTATTGATGAGTTAATAGCAGATAAAGCAAATAGCTAATATTCGCAAGGCTAAAGGCTTTATCTAAAAGGCAAAACATGAGCAGTGAATTGGATGTTTTAAATCAGAAAGTTGATGCACTCACGAGCAATTTATCGGGCATTGATAATGAGCTTAAAAAGGTAAATCAGTCGCTGACTGATTTAATAAGAATTGATGGCGATATTCGACGCATTGAGGAAAAAATAGACCGTATAGGGCTTGAAAATGATGATCATGAAAATCGTATTCGAGAGCTGGAAGCGAAAAGCGGGAAAGTTTACGAGCGGGTTGTTGGGCATGTTCTTTCTGTTTCTATTGGTGGCGTTGTTGTTTTTTTTATAATGAAAGCGTTGGGTTAATTATGGGCGCAATGGACCAGACAACACTGGTTGATGACCTTAAAAAAATGCTGAATGATTCTGCAAATAAATTTGAAGCGGATGATACAGATTTTGTGCGTCAGCTTGATTTCGCATTAGGTGATGTTTCCCGCGTTAGACCATATCGTCAGATGGGATCCATTACGTTGACTGCTGATGTGGGCGAATATTCAGCCCCTGCCAATTTTTTTAAGATGGATTTTCCATTATGGGGAAATGCAGAGCGCAGAACACGACAGCCATGGAATAGCAATTACCCAGGACCTGCGCCTTCTGTAACAGTTTTTGGTAGTGGTACAGGTAAAACAATATCGCTAGAGCCTGCACCCTCGGCTGCACAAATTTTTAATTTGGGTGATCAATATAGGTTTTACTACCGTGCTCTTCATGTGATTTCAGTCATTGAAGCCGACACAACAGTTGATGTTGCTGATAGAGATTTGCTTTTAATTCGTGCAGCCGCGCAAGCAATGCAAGAACTGGCCGCCCGGGGCGTAACTAAGCCGATTAAATTAGGCGGCTCTGGTGTTGGGGCGATGCCTAAAAATGGCACCCCTGCCGCATTGGCTGAAGGTTTAATGAAATTATTTGAGAGCATGACTGCATGAATGGCATGGAGCTCACCATTGATGCAAACAAACTGCAACAGGCTATTTTAAAAGCACCGGATAAGCTTGAGGCTAATTTAAATAAAGCCATCACTCGAACCATAAGAGAAATGGCAAGAAGTGCCAGGGAGCACGCATCTAAAGCCTTTAGCACATTGGTGCAATCAATTCGCTCAAAAAAAATATCAACACTTGAGGGGCAGGTTGCACCTGGTACTAATTATGCTGAGGCGGTTGAACGGGGCACGGGTGTTTATGGCCCTGCAGGTGTTGCCTCTGGCAAATTACCCCCGGTAGACAATATTGAAGATTGGGTAAAAGTCGCTGGCATTCAGCCCAGGGAAATCGGACAAACTCAGCGTGATGTTGCCTGGTTAATTGCCAGAAAAATAGCCGTTACCGGCACAAAGCCACAGCCTTATATGCAGCCAGCGTTTGATGATAATGCAAAGCGTGCAGAGGCCCGTATTAATAAAGCGATTAGCAACGCGATTAGTGAGAGTGGCGGCTAATGCCAATGGGCCCAATCGTTTTAGAGCGAATGGATGATCGCCTCGATGCCATTGAAACGGCATTTGTTACTGCGCTATCTACACGCATTATTAAACGTGAGCTAATGCATTTTGATGATCATGAAGAGGCTGAAATTAACGCCGGTGTTTTAATGATTGCTTCGCAAGGTGAGGGTAATTACAGCGAATCACTGGGCATGGTAGCCAAAGAAGGTACACAGCGCCTTTTGCTTATAGGGCATTTGAAGTTAGCAGAAGCGGCAAGCAGCCTTGATGTTGAAAATGCTGAAATAGATTTTATAGAAGAGCTAAAAGCCGCTCTAAGGTTAGGTGTTGATGGTTTAAGTTTTTCGTTAAAAAACGTAGAGCAATCAGCTCAATTAGATAAACCCTATGGTTGGTTTGTAGCATCGGTTGATGCAGGGCCACCACTGCAAAATTCATATTAACAAGAGGATAAGGCGATGCCTGAACAATTTGACAGTAAATATTTTCGTGGGCAAGGTCCGTTGTTTCTTGCTGATCGCGATGTTAACGGTAACCCAACGGGTTTAGTTTTTGTGGGTGATGTGAGCTCAGCTGAACTTACGCCACAAATAGAAAAGGGCGAGGTTATTGAAAACGTATCGGGCGCTGGTGGCGTTGGTGCCAGTTGGACCACCCGGACTCAGTATAATTTATCGATTAGCATGCGCTCAGTAAAGAAAGAGCACTTAGCCATTGCGCTGCATGCAGATTTAACGTCTAAAGTCGCGGGCACCGTAACTGATGAAGCGCAAACCGCCTATTTAGATAAATTTATTTCACTCGAGCATACAAAAGTGAGCGCAGTGGTCGTAACCGATAGCGCAGGCACAACCACCTATGTGCTAGACACAGACTATGCACTAAGCGCCGATGAAGGCATGGTAGAAATACTTTCAAGCGGCTCCATTACAGAAGCCCAGGCACTGTTAATTGATTACGCTTATGCAGCGCAGGGCCACTTATCGGCTAACCCGAATAACCTGGACAAATACCTGGTGTTTGCGGGAAAAAACACCGCCGATAACGATAAACAAACCCGCTGTGAAATTTACAAAATTAAGTTAGACCCCAGTGTTTTATCCATGATAACAACCGATGCAGCTGAAATTCCTATTACCGGTATTGTTGAAAAAGATTCATTGCGTGCCGCGGGTGATCAGTTCTTTGGTTGGAAGATTGAAGACTAACAGGCCATAAACAACGAATAACCCAAAAGCCACTTGAGCGATGCTGCACACATTAAGCGTGTGCAGCCAGCTTCCTTTAGAGGAAAAGACAATGAATTCAGATAAAAAAGAGGCACAAAAGGTTTCAGTTAAATTGCTAACTGATAATCACACTCATGCCGGCGAACCGTGTGCAGTAGGCGATGTTATTGAGGTGCGCCCGGATCAAGCAGAAAAACTCTTTAAAACTAAACAAGCCGAAGCTACAAAAGGTGATGCCAGTGCCAAAGCAAACTAATGATGCAGACGTTTTATTCCCGAATATTGAAGTAAAAATAAAGAATGAAGTGATTACTGTAAAAGAGTTTAGCTTTATTCAGGGAATGAAAATTAACGCTATTGCTCAACCGATGATAAAAGACTTAAGTTCTTTTTTTACGGATGAAAATGCAGATTTTAGCGCTATGTCATCTGTTTTTGATGCTCATGCCGAGTTGCTTATTCATTTAATGTCGATAAGCAGCACCATGCCGGTTGAGTGGTTTGAAACATTAACCGACTCTGAAGGGCAATCGCTGTTAATGACTTTTTGGAGCGTGAATAAAAGTTTTTTTATAAATCGCTTGCTACTGAAGAACATGGAGACTCAGCAGCAAGCGCAAGCCTCGGATGCATAATAAGCCGCTTAATTGAAACCGGCCACAGTATGCAAGCTATTAACACTTACACCGCCCGGCAAATTGGTTTGTTTTACACGCTGGCAGAAAGAAGAGCCGCGTTAAACCGAGCTGATAACCTGGAAGATTTAAGCGTGAGTTTTGTGGGGAAAATAAGCCCGATAGCGGAAAAAATAAGACAGCAATATGCAGACTGATAAAGAGTTTTTAATTCGCGTTAAGGCCGATATCAAGCAGGCATCAAATGACCTGAAAAAAGTCTCGTCTGAAATAAAAAAAACGGGCACTGTATCTGGAAAAACCGATTCTCAAGTCAATAAACTGGGTAAAAGTTTTGGTTTTTTGGGCAGTGCTGTGGCGGCTTACTTTTCATTTGATTTTGCTAAACGCGTTGTGCTGCAGGCTGATGCGTATAACGTTTTGCAGGAACGCATAAAAACCGCTACCCGTGAAACCGGTGATTATGTAAAAGTGAGTCGTGAATTATTTGAAGTATCACAGGCAAATGGTGTGCAGTTAAGAACGACTGTTTCACTTTTTCAGAATCTGGCTAGATCTGGGCCCGAACTTCAAGCGACTAATGATCAAATGATTTCGCTTACTAATTTGGTACAGCAGCTCGGTGTTATTTCAGGTGCAACCGACCAAAATTTAAATGCCGGTTTATTGCAGTTTAGCCAGGGCTTATCGGCTGGCGTATTTCGCGCAGAAGAATTTAACTCATTACTGGAAAATATACCTGAGGTAGCAAATCGCATAGCCAAGGGCATGGGTAAAACCACAGGTGAGCTTCGTCGTGCTGTGGTTGATGGAAAAGTGCTTTCTAAAGATGTGTTTGATGCATTGTTAAAGCAAGCCCCTGAAATTTCTGAGCAGTTTCAGGAAATACCTTTATCTGTTGGGCGTGCGGCGACAAGGCTGGGTACCAGTTTAACTGCAATGGTGGCCAGGCTTGATAAATCTTTGGGGTTAACAAAAGATATTGCTTTTGCTATGGAGCGATGGTCGCAAGCCATCGATGGCAACCCGCTGGTTGAACAGCGTGAAGATCTTGAAAAATACACCAATGAGCTTCGCCACACAACAGACCAGATTGAAATTTTACAGGCATTTATAAGCCAGGATGCATCACTTTCAGAAGAGCTGAAAGGTGCACTTGAATTTGGCCTTGTTAATGTTAACACCGCAGATAAAACAACCGAACTGTTAAAGACGCTGCAGCAACGTGTGGTTGATATTCGAGAGAAAATGCAGGGTATTGTTAATGAGCTAACGGGCACAGATGATTCCGCCACAGCTGAACCTGGCAATGCAGATAGCACCCCTGCCGTGGACCCTAAACAATTAGAAAAAATAAAAGCCATTAATGATGCTTTAAAACTGCAGTCCGATAATTTTGGAAAAACGGCAGAAGAAATTAAGCTTTATAAGCTTGAGTTATTGGGCGCCTCACCTGCACAGCTGCAGTTAGCACAAGACACCATAAATACAATTAAAATCCAGAAAGAAGCTAATGATGTACAGCGTGAAGCGGCTCAGGTATATGCAGATACCCGAACGGAGCAAGAAAGATTGGCCGACTCATTAATTAATTTGGATCTGCTTTTAGAACAGGGAAAAATTGACTGGGATACTTACAGTCGTGCTGTGTTTAATGCTAATGAAGAGTTTGATGAGCTTGCTGTAACAGGTTCAGACACCATGAAAGAGCTAATTGCAGCCACCCGCGGATGGGGTGATCAGTTTACCAATACGCTGGCCGATATGGTGCAATCAGGCAAGCTTTATTTTAAAAGCTTAGCTGATTCTATTATTAGTGATTTATTGCGTATAGCTATTCAACAAACGATTACTGCACCTTTGTTTGGTGCCATTTTACCAGGTCTTGGTATTGGTATTGGAAGCGCGCACACCGGTGGCATTATTGGCAGTGGAACCGCGGCCATAAAAACCGTAAACCCCGCTGTTTTTTTAGGTGCAAGAAAATACCATACCGGTGGCATTGCTGGGTTAAAGCCTAATGAAGTGCCCACTATTTTGGAGCGTGGCGAAGAGGTGCTTACTCGTAACGACCCCCGGCATAAATTAAATCAGGGTGCGACTGGAAAAGTCAGTGTTGAAATTATTAAAAACGGTACACCCGCAGAGGTCACTGACTCGCAGGCATCGGTTGATGTTGATGGCATGGTGGTAAAAGTATTTTTAGATGATTTTAACCGTGGTGGACCTATTCGCCGTGCA
>Ga0316206_1000656_pt1 | contig 41280 bp, 32 predicted proteins | sample 6monthpyrite_MG_FD_204942 | JGI IMG/M metagenome (GOLD analysis project Ga0316206, IMG submission 204942) | Microbial mat bacterial communities from mineral coupon in-situ incubated in ocean water Damariscotta River, Maine, United States -... | ecosystem: Environmental > Aquatic > Marine >...
AAGGGCAAATGTGATAAAAGCAACTTTTATATTGTTAATTGTGATCCCAAAAAACATTGATAATTGTGGAGAGTTACCATACACCCCCATTGGGTCGCCATTGGCAATATTTTCTTCAGTCATATCAACATAGCCTCTCCCCAAAACTAAATCAACAAAACTAGAATCATAATGTTGCGACACTGCCCCAAGAAATACGGCTAAACAGAAAAACACAACTGCAGCAAGCATATTAAATCTCATTCTATATAGTTCTAACGGCACTTTTTCGGTCCAAAACGTAACAAATCCACCAATAGGTTGTTTTTTTTGAGCATATAATTTTGTGAACACACCCTGAGCCAATTGGTTTAAATACACCCTAACCGAACGTCTAGGATAGAATGTTCTGGCGTAAGACAAATCCTCTGTAATTTCAGTAAATAATTCAGAAACCTCATCTGGGTCATTGTTTTTATGCTTGGATAGCTTTTCAAACTTTGCCCACTTACGTTTATTCTGTTCTATAAATGTAGTTTCTTTCATTCTTTTTAAGGAATGACTAAAATAGGATTTATTTTGAAGATAAGCACATTAAGAAGACTATATTTTCTTAATCTTTATACTTGTAAGTTTTCAGTTTCTCTTTAATTTCTTCAAGATGTTTCATTTTCACTTTTTGTCTTGTTCTAATAGCTGACTTTGTGAAATATGTATGAGCTGTTAAAAACTTAACTTGAATTTCGTCCCACAATCTATCTGAATCAATTTTACCATGTTCTCTTAACTCTCGTCTTAAAAGGCTGGCGATATCGTGGAAATCATCTCTACCTAAATAATCAAGATCGGCATCACACATAATTTGTTGCAAAAGATTGTTTGGACTTTGTGGGATTTCAGTTGCTTTAATTAACCCATCAATCACATCAATTTGGTCTTGTGAATAGCCATATTTTGGAAGAATTTCGCGCGCCATTCTCATTCCGATTTCTTCATTTTTATCATACTGTTCAACAAATCCTGCATCATGATAAGTTGCTGCAGATTTTAATAAAAATAAATCCTCATCAGTAATCCCTTCCATTAAAGCTAAACGTTCTACAGCAGACGTTACGTCTTTGGTGTGATTAATACTGTGGTAATGCAAATTTGGAGACAATTGCTCTTCTAATGTTTTCATAATATGTCTCTCTGCCTTCATATAATTAATTGAGCTATACAAATGAAGGTCAACAATTTGCCAGAATTTTTTATTCGGAACTCTGCCCTCTCCATTTTCTGATAATTCAGGCTTAATTCCATTTACAAAATACATATCGAGCATTCCGTTATGTTTTGCTTCAATTTTACCTCTGTATGTACAATCAAAATATGGTGCTATAAATTCGTAAGTATTTCCTGACACATTTACTTCACCAGGAGCACCATGCATTTCCATTCGTTGGGCTTGGTTTACAGTTGAACCCCAAATATCATACGCAAATCTTTTTTGTCCAATTACACCAGCAGTTACTTCACCAGTATTAATTCCTATTCGGATTTGCCAAGAATCATCTCCATCATTTGCTGCTTTAAGTTCTCGAACTTTCATATAGTCCTGAATTTGTAATGATGCCAAAACAATTTCAATTGCATTAGATTTATTTCTAATTGGCACACCACCTGCGCACATATATGAATCACCAATGGTTTTAATTTTTTCAAGATCAAATTTCCCAATAATTTCATCAAATTTGGTAAAATATTGGTCTAGTTGATGAACTAAATCTTGAGGATTCAGGCCTTCAGCAATTTTAGAAAATCCTACAAAATCAGTAAACATAACCGAAACTCTTTTATAATACCTAGCCTTTGATTTTCCTTTATTAATTAAATCTGAAGCAGTTCCTTCTGGTAATACATTTAATAGTATTCCTTCAACTTTATCTTTTTCTTTTTGCAGTAGTTCTTTTTGGTGTTCAATTTTTGCTTTTTGTAACTCAACCTGCTTATTTTGTTCTCTAATTTGTTTGTTTTGATCAGATATTTTCCTTGTTCTTTTAACTACTTCAAGTTCCAATCTTATTTTTTGTCTTCTAATATTATCAATTCGAACTCTATATATATAAAATGCTATTATTCCAATAATAAGGACTGCCAAAATTCTAAACCACCAAGTTAACCAAATAGGAGGCGTAATTACTATATTAACTACTGTTGGATTATCAGACCAAATTCCATCTGGATTTTCACCAAACACAATAAATTGATAATCTCCATGTGGCAAGTTCATATATGGGACTTTGTTATCAGAAATAAAGATAAAATCTTCATCATACCCTTTTAGCATATATTTATAACTGTTTTTTTCAGGATTTGAATAATGTGTGCTAAAAAATTCAAACGACAAATCATTTTGAAAATATGGTAACTTTAAAGATGCTGTATCTCTAATATTAGAAGATATAACTTGCTTTTTTATGTTATTATTTTCTTTACTATGAATTACAATATTTGAAATAATAACTTTTGGTGCTTTTGGGTTTATTTTTATGTCTTCTGAATTAAATTTAGTATATCCATTTATCCCCCCAAAATACATGTCATTTTTTGAAGATTTAAAAAAGGCATTTGTGTTAAATTCATTAGATTGCAACCCATCAGTTGTTGTGTAATTTTTAAATGTTTCTTTTTCAATATTAAATTTTGACAATCCTTTATTGGTACTTATCCACAAGTTACCAAAATCGTCATCTAACAATCCATATACAACATTATTAGACAAACCTTCCGTTTCAGTATAGTTTAAAGTTTCTTTCGATTTTAAATTCAATTTTTTAACACCTTCACCATAAGTTCCTAACCATAAAAAGTTTTTTTCAGTTTGTAAAATGGATGTTATATGCCCATTTGTTTCGTCATAACCGACAATATTATAGTGTTTAAAATAGAATGTACTATTACTTGTTTCTACAATATTATACAATCCTTGATTTGAAGTAACTAACCATATTTTACCCGATAAATCTCTGTAAATAACTTTAACAGAACCTTCTCCTAAGCTATTTTCTTCAGCAGAATGAGAATAAAACTCATAGGTTAAATCCTTTTTATTAATAATTGAAAGTCCTGCGCGCGAGCCAATCCAAAGTCTATCATCATCTGCCTGCACAATTTGATAGACTCTAATTTTTGAGTCATTATCTGATTTCATAAATTCAATTTTTGTGAATTTATAATCTTTATAATTATTTAAAGTAAGTAAATATAATCCATCATCATACCCACACCAAATTCGCTTAGGATTTTCAACATAAATACTCAATAAATAATGTTGCTCTTTTCTTTTGATATGTGAAAATAAATTCTTTTTAGAATTATATATCGTTAAATCTTTTTTAGTTCCGATATAAATGTTGGACAAAGAATCTTCATTGAAAGACCACACTGTATAATCTATTAGCCCAACTTCAGGATTATCGCCAATTGTTATGGTTGTAAAACCTTGTTTATAAGTGTCAAATTTAGCAATTCCTTTACCTGTACCAATCCAAACACATCCAGACTTATCACCATAGATACATTTGATATGATTTTCTGCTAAACTTGATGGATTATATGGGTTTTTTGTATATTGATATAAAGATTGATTTGCTTTTTTATTATTATTTAATAAATACAAGCCAAAATCTTCTGAACCTACCCAAATTTTCGACTCATTTTCAACATAAACAGAACTAATATTTTGATATTTCAATTCTGAAAATGTACTTAAATAAGAAATTTCATGGTTTTTATTCACTGCATATATTCCAGATTCAGTACAAACAAATATTTGAGATGAATCGGCTTGATAGAACGAATTTATATTATTATTTAAAAATAAATTATCATTTTTAATTTCATGAAATGTCTTGTAGGGTTCAGTAGCGTAAAACATTTTTCCCGATTTAGTGCCAATCCACAATTGATTTGTTTGATCAATAAAAAGTGTTGAAAAATCTGAATATCCGTTAACAGAGGAAATAATTTCAATATTCTTGCTATTCAAATTAATAACATTAATCCCATGTTTTTCAGACAATGCCCATAATTGATTATTAACATCAAATGCTAAACTACTAAAGATATATCCTTTAAGTTTTGGATAATTGGTGCGGTTTATTTTAGAAATTTTTTCATCAACAGGATTTATAGAACCAATCCCACGATTTGTACCAAACCAAAGAAGTCCTTCTTTATCAGAAACAAGACAATGAATATAATTATTTGGTAATGAATTTGTATCTTTAAGTTGGTGTTTTAATATTTTGAATTCATAACCATTAAACTTATTTAATCCATCTTGTGTCGCTATCCAAACATAACCAAATCCATCTTGGACAACACTTGTAACATGACTTTGTGATAAACCATTTTCAATTCCGTAAGTTTTAAATTTGATGCTTTTTTGTTGTCCAAACGAAAGGTTTAGACTTAAGAGCAAACAAAACAAGATTGATGTTTTTTTCATTTTAGACTTTTAAACCTATTACTAAAACATCATCAATTTGCTCCATTTCTCCTTGCCAGTCTCTTAATTCTTGATACAGGATTTGTTTTTGCTCTTCCATTGGTTTTTGGTGTACTTCTAACAATAAAGATCTAAAATTCTTATACATGAATTTTTTTCCTTTTGCACCACCAAACTGATCGGCATATCCATCTGAAAAAACATAAATCACATCTCCTTTTTCAAGTTGAATTCTGTGATTAGTATATTGTTTTTTACCAGGTTTAAAAGACGCGATAGCAAATTTATCTGCTTTAGTAATTAAAAACTCTTCATTCCTTATAATGTAAAGTGGATTATTTGCACCAGCATACTCTAATGTCAAAGTATCATAATTAACCGCACAAATTGTCATATCCATGCCGTCTCTGATCTCACTATCTTCATTGTCTTTATTCAAAGAGTCAGCTACGTAGGCGTTTAATTGATTTAATATTTCACTTGGTTTAGTAATTCTATGCTCTCTTACCGCACTATTTAGACCATTTGCACCAACTAAACTCATAAATGCACCTGGCACTCCATGTCCGGTACAATCAACTGCGGCATATAAAGAGATATTATCAATTTGTTCGAACCAATAAAAATCACCCGAAACAATATCTTTAGGTTTAAAATACACGAATGAATCCGGGCAAATTTTTAAAATTTTGTCATCTGGAGGTAAAATAGAATACTGTAATCGTTTAGCGTAAATAATACTATCAGTAACGTCTTTGTACAATTCTTCTAATTTCTCTCTCTGATTTTCGATTTCATCTCGTTGTTTTACAACCTCTTCTGTTCTTTCCCTAACTTTTTGCTCTAATATCCTCTCTGTTTCAGCTAATTCATCACGCATTCCCAATAATGCGTGTCCTAATTCATCATTATCACTGAGTGGTTGATATGGGTAATCAAATTTACTTTGACCCACACTACGCGCAAAATTAGTTGTACTTTTTAGTCCATCTACCAAATTATTCATTGCAGAAGACATATCACCAATTTCGTCTTGCGTTACTTTCATGGTTTCAATCGGGAAAATTCCACGTCCTAAAGACAATAAAGTTTCTCGTAATGCTCTTACCGGCTTAACAATTGAATTTGTAGTAAATATTGCGATCAAAATTGCAGCTAAAATTAAAGCCGCTCCTAAGTACCAATATATTTTTAATGACTGGAATTTATCTTTAGACTCTTCAGAAGAATTTTTTACCAATTGAAGGGCTTTTTCTTCTTTTCTTTCAAAACTATTTTGTAACTTTTGTAAATAATGATCTATTTTACCAGCCATCACTGGCACATCTCCATCTTGAGTAATATACTCGCGTGCAAACAAATACTCAAATTCATCATAACTAGCAATATTAGGCAGAAGGACAATTATCTCTTCATAGTAAGAGAAAAGTATCGTTATGTTTTCTTTAACTTCATTAAAAGTAGATGTATCTTCATCCTCTTTCCATTTAGGTTGCAATTCTTCAATCTCTTCAATTGTTGAAGGAATATTTTGCACCATTAACAACTGCAATCTTTTTTTATCTGGAACATCATTTCTACTTTGATTGTTAACCCATTGAATTGCCAATTGTTTTGACTCGTTAACAAGCAGTCTTAATTTTGTGATTTTTTCTTTAGAAGGGGTAATTACTTGAATTAATTCGTTTGAAGTTTGGTCATTTTTTTGAAAAGTTTCAATACCATTATTAACTGCAAAAAAAGTTGCACCAAACACTACTATTATAAACATAATAAGGACACCAAAACCTGTCCCTATCTTTTTCCCTATTGTAAATCTAAAACTCATTTAATTTTTACTCTTCCATTTTTTCAAGAAGATTTTTGAAATAATTGTATTCGTCATCTTCATTCAGTGAGTAATAAATCCCAGTTAAACCTTCAACCACTTCTTTTTCATTAGGATTAATAGTAAATGCTCTTTTTAAATAAGGCTCTCCTTTTTTAAACATATCGATAGATAGGTTTTGAATGCGATCAATTTCCTCTAAATCGGATTCAAAAGGGTTCATATTAGTGATTAAGTCAGCTCCTTGATTATAGTATGAAATACCTATTCCATAATTAGCCGAATAATTTAAACTATCTAAATCTAAAGTTTTTTGAAATGCTTGAATGGCTTTTTGATAAACTTTTACTTTTTCACTCACATCAACTTGACTATTTTTCTTAAACCAGGCACCACCTAAAACAGAATAAAATTCTATATCTTGATTTTTAAAATCGTGGTCAATTTTTAAAATAGATTCATAATTCCCTTTGTAAGTTAAATAAGATGATTCTGATTTTTCTAGTTCGCCTTGTTGTAAATATGCCACAGCATCATTGTAGTAACGTACATTAATATTATACAAATAGTTTGCAATTTCTTTAGCATATTGACTTGTTGTATCTACTTTTCGAGCCATCACAAATGACTGAATAGCAATTTCTCTTTTTGTAAGACCTCCAATTGCTTCAAGGTTCCTATAAATTACACCTCTTAATTGCCACGTTTTAGAATTGTTTTTTTCGCGTATTGACACAACAGCCATATCAATGTAAACCGCAGCAGAATCATAGTTTTTTTCTTGATAAAATCCATAGGCCTTTCCAGTATAGTTTTGACCATACGCATTCAATCCAAAAAGGACTAAACATAAAAACGATATGTATTTTAACATCTTCATTCTACAACCTTGACTGCTAAAGTAGTTAATTTTGAAGCAATTACCAACTTATGACGTTTTGCATTACTTTTATCAATCTCATACGATTGTTTATTATTTCTTGCTTTGTCAATCACAAAGTTAATTACAGCTCCCTTACTTAAATATCCTGGTTTTTCAGTAATAAGTAATGTGCTTTTTCCTTTATATTCGGTACTAAAAGAGCTTATTGATTCACTTTTATCCTCAGTAATATATAAAATATGAGTTTTATTATTAATAGTGCTTTTACTACTGTGTTTTACCACTTTAATCTCTTGACTACCGATTGACTTACCTGAATATTTAGCATTTAATTGGTCGTATACAGCAGTATTTTCACCATATACACCAATTATAAACTCACCTTTTCTGTAATCAGCTGGCCAATCCACCAATGTTGCAAAATTGTAAATAAACAAAGCTTTATATATTGCTTTTGTATCAGTAATACCCGTAGTAGTATACACACCACTTGTAAAACCTGACAAAGTCAACGTTACTAATAACAATATATACAGATGTTTTCTCAAAAAAGTTTCTTTATTATTTAGTGTATTACCAAAACAATGCCAAAATATACAAATTAATTCTAAATTTGAGTATTATTAACCGCTTGAATGTTATTTATATCTCTATCAAATAAATACAATCCTCCTTTATCTGCGCCAATCATTTTTATTTTATCCATTATGCTTCTCGCTAAGGCCTCTTCTTCAAGTTGCTCCGCCACAAACCATTGCATAAAATTATGTGTTGTGTAATCTTTTTCTTGTAAGCAAGTAAACACTAATTCATTTATAGATTCTGTTACCATAATCTCATGATTTAACAAGGTGTTAAACACATCTTCAACTGATTTGAATTGTTGCATTGGCACTTCTAAACTACCAATTTTAGCCTCTCCTCCTCTTTCGTTTATAAATTTAATCAATTTTAACATATGCTGTCTTTCTTCATCTGAATGTGCATATAAAAATTCTGAAATACCACCCAAACCATTAACCTCAGACCATACTGCCATTGACAAATATAACTGGGAAGAAGCAGCCTCTTTATTAACCTGTTCGTTCAATGCTTTTTCTACAACTTTATTCATAATTGATAATTTAACCTAACAAAGTTAACTTTTAAGCTAAATTATGTCTAATTTTAGACTGAATATTTTAAAATAAATGACAAGAAAAAAAAAACGAACACATTCTAACTGGAAAATTACATTGTCTGAACAAGTCATTAATCTTCTTCAAGCAAATCCAAACAGAAACTTTAACTACAAACAAATTGCAAGTTTGCTTGAGTTAGATAATGCCCAAAATCGAAAATTGATTTACTCGATATTGAAAGAATTAGAAGAGCAGAACATTATAAAAGAAACATCAAGAGGTAAATTCACAAGTCATTCTAAGAAAACAGTTTTACAGGGTAAAATTGAAACGACAAGAAGAGGTGCTGGCTATGTTATTATTGAAGGTGAAGAAAACGATATATATATCCAAGAAAAAAATAGAAACAAAGCTTTAAACGGAGATATTGTTTCAGTTAAAATAATTGGAAAAAAGAAAGGTAAAACTGAAGGTGAAGTGGTTGAAATAATTGAAAACGCAAACAAAACAATAGTTGGCACAATTGATATTTCAGATAAATTTGCATTTTTAATTCCTGATGACAATAAGTTAGACATTAACCTTTTTATTCCTTTATCAAAATTAAAGGGTGCTAAAAACGGATACAAAGTTGTTGCTAAAATTGGTGATTGGCCACAAAAAGCCAAAAATCCATTTGGCGAAATCATAGAAGTTTTAGGTAAAACTGAATCAAATGATGCTGAAATGAAAGCAATTTTATTAGCCAATGGTATTCCTATTGACTTTCCTAATGCCGTGATAAATGAAGCAAATCGGGTAAACATTCAATTGTCCCCCTCTGAAATTGAAAAGCGTAAAGACTATAGAGAGGTTTTAACATTTACTATCGACCCCGTTGATGCTAAAGATTTTGATGATGCCTTATCTATTCAATATTTAGGAAATGGAAACATAGAAGTGGGTATTCATATTGCAGATGTTGGTCATTATGTAACTGAAGGGTCTGAATTAGACAAAGAAGCGTTAAACAGGGGGAATTCTGTTTACCTTGTTGACAGGGTAATCCCTATGCTTCCAGAGCATTTGTCAAATGGCGTTTGCTCCTTAAGACCAAATGAAGAAAAGTTTACATTTTCGGCAATTTTTGAATTAAACGATAAGGCAGAAATTCAAAATGAATGGTTTGGAAAAACCGCTACTTTATCGGACAGAAGGTTTACTTATGAAGAGGCTCAAGAAAGAATTGAATCTGGTGAGGGTGATTTAGCTAAAGAAATTCTATCATTGGACAAACTTGCCAAAATACTGCGTAAAAAAAGAATTAAACACGGAGCATTGGAAATAGTAAGTTCTGAAATTAGATTTGAATTAGACGATAATGGCTCACCTATTGGAACGTATAAAAAAACGACAAAAGATGCAAATAAATTAGTTGAAGAGTTTATGCTCCTAACTAATAAAAGGGTGGCTAAATTTGTTGGTGCCGTAACTAAACGCAAAACACAAATCCCCTTTATTTATCGTGTTCACGACAAACCAGATGAGAAAAAAGTTGAAATGTTTCGCATATTCTTATCAAAATTTAATAAAGAATTTACCTATGGTCATCCAGATGAAATTGCAGGTAAAATGAATACTTTATTTGAAGAAATGAAAAATGAGGCTGAGTTTCCTATGATCCAATCAATGGCTATTAGAACCATGGCTAAGGCTATTTACGACACCAAAAACATTGGACATTACGGACTTGGTTTTAGGTATTATGCTCATTTCACATCACCAATTAGACGTTATGCAGATTTAATGGTGCACAGAATTTTATTAGAAACACTAAACAACAAAAACAAACAACATAAAGGGCTAAAAGAAACAGCCGACCATATTTCTAGAACAGAGAGACGTGCTGTAAGTGCAGAAAGAGATTCTCAAAAATACTTTCAAGCCTATTATTTACAAGATAAAGTTGGACAAGTTTTTACGGGGTCGATAGTTGGAATAACTGATTGGGGTATGTATATTGAAATGACAGACTTAAACTGTGAAGGTATGGTAAGCTTAAAGACGTTGAGTTATGACCATTTTTACTTTGATGAAAAATCGTATAGCATTATCGGTTCACAAACAAACGACACTTTTAATGTTGGTGATGTTGTGCAGGTAAAAATTAGCAATGTAAGTGTTGCTCGAAAACAAGTAGATTTATTATTAATCTGATTTATTTACTAAGCAAAGCATTTAAACTGTACGAGTATTGAATCGCATAAATATGTCTTATTTCTTGTGTAAATCCGTTATTCTTTTGATAAATATAAGATAATTTTACTTCATTTTTTTTTGGCAAATCAAGAACAACACCTGCTTTAATTCTATGTGTATTAATTCCAAATTTTATTGGCTCTCTATTTAATGACTTAAACATTTCATATCCTAAAAATGGCTGAACTCTTTTAAAGTCAGGATTTTTATATTTTGCAATTAATTTTAACCTAAACACATTATAAATATTTGGTGTAATAACATTGTTGATGGTCGATAATCTATCGAACCCATTTTGATATCTCGCCCTCACACTAAACTTCATATTTATGGGTTTAACTGAGTACCCATAAATGGCATTAATCATATATCTATTTTCTGACACAAAATAAGCGTCATTTTTCCTTTTTCTAGAAAATCGATAATCTAAACCCACTTTAAAATCATCAGTGATTTTAAAACTACCCCCAATTTGATTAAAATAAACCCTTAAAACTGATGCGTTTTTATAAAATCTTGTCTGTGTTTTATAATCAACAGAAATCTTCTTATTTATCTTGTAAGACAAACCTAATCCTGTCCAAACATGTGCATCTACTGTTTGAGACTGCCCTAAAAGTGGTAAACATAAAAATATGTATAGAATTATTTTTTTCAAATTTCTAATTATTTAATTATAACAATATCAGCTGCCTCAACAACTTGTTTTTTAGCAGATATCACAACATCTACAAGAACCTCAATGTTCCCGCTAGCACATGTGTCACATTTAGAATATGAAAACAATTTATAAGAACCTTCAGTTAAATTATCAAAGCGATATGTTCCATCATAAGATGTTGAAACCTTATCGTTATATGTTGTATTATCTTTACCATATACAATAAAAACATCTTCATCTGCACCTGGAAAAGTCGCTTGAAGATTTCCAAGTCCGTTCAAATCATTTACAATTAATTTACCAGTAATTGATGACGTCCCTCCTTCTCCTTCAACTTTGTTACAACCGATAAATACAATCGACAATACTATTAGGATTACAATTTTTCTCATAAAAAAATTAGTTTTTAACAAATTAGAAACGTAAACTTAACAAATATTTAACACTGTGCAACTATTTACTGTAAAAAGAAGTATTTGTATAGTACCTCATTTACCTAAGTATGAAAAAATTATTTCTTATAGGATTTTTGATTTTGATTGGATCAATTTCATATTCTCAAATTGTTATTAATGAATATTCATTTTCAAACATAAATGGGCCAACAGATGCATTTGGCGGTAATGAAGATTGGGTAGAATTTTACAATACAGGCGCATCTTCTGTTGATTTAACCGGTTATTTTTTATCTGACAAAGCATCCAACCTCACAAAATGGACCGTGCCATCTGGGTCAATACCTGCTGGTGGTTTTATCACTGTTTTTTATTCAGGACAAGACCAAGTTACAGGTGGAGAAATTCACACAAGTTTTGGCGTAACACAAACCAAAGGTGAATGGATTATTTTAACTGAACCAGGAGGAAATAATGTGGACAGCTTAAAAATAAAAAAAGTCACTCAAATGGATCATTCCTATGGGAGAACAACAGATGGAGCTTCAACATGGAGTTTATTTTTAAACCCAACACAAGCTGCTTCAAACACAAATCCTCAAAATTATTACACAGCTCGACCTATTTTGAGTTTAGCCCCTGGATTTTATACAGGATCTCAAAACGTAACCATCACCTCAACTGACGCTACAGCTACAATATATTACACAACAGATGGGTCAATACCAACAACTGCATCATCAGTTTACGGCGGGCCAGTATCAATAAATTCAACAACAGTTTTAAGGGCAAGAGCTTTTTCTTCAGACCCAAATACACCAGCCTCTTTTGTTGAAACCAATTCTTATTTTATTGATATTACGCATACCGTACCTGTTGTATCTATTTGCGGAGATCAAATTTTAGACTTTATAAATGATGTTGCTCCTGGTGCTTTTTCCAATGATTTTGAGGGAGCTTTTGAATTATTTGAAGATGATGGTTTATTAGCTGATGAGGGAGAAGGATTGTACAATAAACACGGAAATGATTCTTGGGCCTATGACCAAAGAGGAATCGATTTTATTATGAAAGACCAATTTGGTTACAACTATGCACTTAAACACAAAATATTCCCAAATAAAACGAGAAAAAAATTCCAACGTGTGATGTTAAAGGCGGCAGCAAATGACAATATTTCATTTGAAGATGGTGCACATATACGTGATGCTTATGTTCATACCTTGTCTCAACTTGGTAAATTACGAATGGATGAAAGAACAAATCGATCATGCGTCATGTATGTTAATGGACAATATTGGGGGGTTTACGAAATAAGAGAAAAAGTTGATGATTCTGACTTTACAAAGTATTATTACAATCAACCTGGTGACGAAATTGACTACATTAAAACATGGGGATCAACTTGGGCAGACTACGGCAACATGGATCACTGGACAGAATTATACAATTTTGTAGTTGCTAATGATATGGCTGTAGATGCAAATTACCAATGGGTAAAAGCAAGATATAATACTGGAAGTTTGATTGATTATGCAGTATTAAACTCTTATGTAGTCACATCAGATTGGCTAAATTGGAATACGTCATGGTGGCATGGTCATGTCCCAGAGCCAGAAGGAGATAAACAAAAATTTAGATACACATTATGGGATATGGATGCTACTTTTGGACACTATATTAACTATACTGGTGTGCCAAGCACTGCGCCAGATGCTGACCCTTGTAATGTGGAAGGGTTAAGCGGCTCATCTGACCCTGAGGGACACATGACAATTTTAACTAAATTAATGGACAACCCTGAATTTGAACAACAATATATTTCAAGATATATTGATTTATCAAATGGGATTTTTTCGTGCGAAAGTATGATTAGTATATTAGACAGCATGATTGCTGTTATAGAGCCAGAAATGCCTGGTCAAGTTGCAAGATGGGGTGGTACAATGGCGCAATGGCAAGGTAATGTTCAAACTATGAAAGATTTTATTACTGCACGTTGTGCGGCTTTAAGTGCTGGATTAATTGGATGCTATAACCTCAACGGCCCTTACACAATAGTGGTTAATGTTGATCCTGTTGGCGCAGGAGTCGTTAAAGTAAATTCGGAATGGGTGCCTTTTTATCCGTGGTCATCTACTCAATATGGCGGTATAAATACGCTTTTTAAAGCATCACCTAATACAAATTATGTGTTTGACTATTGGTCAGCAAGTAATCATACATTTGCCTATGCTGACAGTTTAAATGACACATTAGATTTTAGTGCAAACGACACAATTGTAGCACATTTTAAATTCATTGAACAACCAGGAGACACAACTACTGTTATTGACCCAAGTGGGTTTACTGGTGTGCATATACCAAATGCTTTTTCTCCAAATCAAGATGGATTAAATGACTTTTTAGAATATTATGTAGGTTGGGATGTTGACTATTTTGATTTGCTTATTTTTGACCGTTGGGGTAATGTAATGTTCGAAACAAAATCATCTTCAGTTTTTTGGGATGGACGTTATAAAAGTGAATTTGTAAATACGGGGATTTATACTTATGTTATAAATTATAGATTGTCAACAGGAGAAATATTAAAAAAATCAGGGAATATAACATTGATAAGATAATGAGAAATAAAATTATTAAATACACATTTCTTGCACTTTTATTTTCATCTAATAGTTGGGGGCAAGATATTCATTTTACGCAATCCAATCAAACCCCAATGCTAATTAACCCTGCTGCAACAGGTGTTTTTAGTGGTTGGGAACGCGTAACATTCAACTTTAAAAATCAATGGGTAAATTCTGGAACTAAATTTTATACAACATCAATAGCTGCCGACTTAAATTTATTTAAACCACGTAGAGGAAATGGCGCTCACATGGGACTTGGTTTGCAATTTTACAACGACATTGGTGGAGACAGTAAATTTGGAACACGACAAGTATTAATTTCTATGTCAGGCATTGTGCCTTTAGATGATTATCAACAATTATCAGGAGGCTTACAACTGGGAATTGGTCAAAAATTTGGTGATTTTACTACTTTAACTTTTGCCAATCAGTTTGATGGGGAATCATTTAACACAGCTAACTTAAGTGGAGAAAATAACAATCTATCAACAACTATGTATGCTGATTTATCTGCAGGGCTTTTTTACCGATATGGTAACCATAAAATCGGTTTTTCACGTGATGATGCTTTAGATTTTAGATTTGGAGTTGCCTACTTTCATGCTAACAAACCAAAATTGACCTACCGACTTGGAGCCTCTGAAAATTTATATGGTAAAATTGTCATACACACCTCAATTGTTAAAGATTTTTCAGGCTCAAAGTATGGCATTGAAGCCTTTATAAATCAGTTTTCGCAAGGTCCACATAACGAAACATTAATCGGTTTACAAATGCGCTACAGAATTAAAAGTGGAGGTAAAATAACCGGATTAAATCGTGACACGTATTTATCTGGAGGACTGACATTAAGATATAAAGATGCTATTGCACCAACCGTTAATTTTCAAATGAAAGGGTTTAACTTTGGAATGTCTTACGATATTACAATAGCTGATTTTGGGCAATATTATAGAAGTGGTGGTTTAGAGTTTTCTTTACGCTACACTAATATGGATTTTGCTTTATTTAAAAGAAGAAGATAAATTTTTCAATTATTTCCCGTTCAAACCACTCATAGTGCGTTGCAGTCCTATAGTTGCAAAACCTTTTATAAATTCAGTAGATTTTTCCAATCGTTCTTCAAGAATTTTGAGCTCATCTGAATTCCATTCACCCAAAACATAATCCACCTGTTTGCCTTTTGAAAACTCGGCACCTACTCCAAATTTTAAGCGGGCGTATTTAGTTGTATTTAATGTTGCTGCAATGTCTTTTAACCCATTATGACCAGCATCACTACCCTTACCTTTTAAGCGTAACGTTCCAAAAGGCAACGATAAATCATCTGTGATAATTAACAAATTTTCTAATCTAATTTTTTCTTTTTGCATCCAATAATTAACAGCTTTTCCACTTAAATTCATAAAAGTTGAAGGTTGCAACAAAACTAAAGTTCGACCTTTAAATTTTAAGTGGGCAACATTCCCTAATTTATCAACTGTGAAATTATTTTCTGATTTTTCAATCAATTTATCCAAAACTTTAAAACCAACATTGTGACGGGTATTCTCGTACTTAAACCCTGGATTTCCTAGACCTACAATTAAATATTTCATTTGTTCTTCATACTAATACAAATCAAAGATATTGTAATCACAATAACTGACAATAAAATATCCAAACAATTAACTTGAATAAAAGATAAACTATAATTTATTTAAAGCAAAAAAAGGATGATTACTTACATAATCACCCTTTAAATATAATTAAAAAATATTTTTAATCTTCAGCATTAGCAGTATCAGCCTTTGCAGCTTCTTTTTCTGCTTCAGCTGCATCTGCAGCCTCTTCTTCTTCTGTTGCACCTCTAGCCATTTTCACTGAAACTACTACTGCATTTGCAGCATTTAGTAAATCTATATCGTCAGTAGTTAATTCGCTAACTCTGATAGACATTCCAATTTTCAATTCAGAAATATCAACAGTAATTACTTCTGGCAAGGCAGAAGGTACAGCATATACAGTTAATTTTCTAAATACTTGTTGTAATCTACCTCCATTCATAACTCCTGGAGATCTTCCTTCAATAACAACTGGAATATCAACTCTCACTTTTTTAGTGTCAGATAACTCTAAAAAATCACAGTGCATAATTTTATCAGTCACTGGATGTTGTTGCATATCTTGAATTATTGTACTAAATTTAGATCCTTCAATGTCAACTTCAACGTTAAATACATCTTTGTTAAATACAATTTTTTCTAAATCTGTATGTTTAACTGAAAAATGAGTTTGTTTCCCACTTCCATACACTACGCAAGGTACTCTTCTTGCATTTCTAACTGCTTTCGCATCTTTTTTCCCTACGTTCTCTCTAATAGAACCGCTCAATGATACTTTTTTCATTTTTATGTTTATTTATTAATTTACTATATTATAAAATGCTCACTTATTGATTCATGCTTAACTAAGCTTTTCATTACATCAGCATATAACTGTGCTACACTTAGCACTTTTATTTTATTACTCTCTTTTTTTAATGGAATCGAATCTGTAACGACTAACTCTAAAATACTAGAGTTCTCTATTCTTTCAAATGCCGGTCCAGACAAAACTGCATGTGTACAAAGTGCTCTTACAGATTTTGCGCCCTTTTCCATAAATAAGTCAGCAGCTTTAGTAAGTGTTCCGGCTGTATCAACCATATCATCAACTAAAATCACATCTTTTCCTTTTACATCTCCAATCACAGTCATTTCAGCAACTTCATTTGCTACTTTACGTTGTTTATGGCACATTGCTAATCCTAAATCTAATTTTTTAGCATAAGAATTAGCTCTTTTTGCTCCTCCTGCATCTGGTGCAGCCATTATTAAATTACCTGTGTCGATAGTTTGTAAATATGGTAGAAATATTGTTGAAGCATATAAATGGTCAACTGGAATTTCAAAAAATCCTTGAATTTGATCCGCATGTAAATCCATTGTCATTATACGGTCAACACCTGCTGTTTCAAGCATGTTAGCCACTAATTTTGCACCAATAGCTACTCTTGGTTTTGACTTTCTGTCCTGTCTTGCGAAACCAAAATAGGGTATTACTGCCACAACTGAATTTGCTGAAGCTCTTTTAGCGGCATCAATCATCAGTAATAACTCAAATAAATTTTCAGTAGGAGGCATTGTTGACTGGATAAGAAAAACATCTTGCCCTCTAACAGTTTCTTCAAATGACGGTTCAAATTCGCCATCACTAAACTGTGTAACTTGCATGTCACCAAGGTTTTTACCATAAGTTAGTGCGATTTTACTTGCCAATACTGTTGTTGCTCTACCTGAAAATATTTTTACTCCTGAAGACATGTGCCAATTTTTTGGACTGCAAAGATACTAAATATTAAAGAATCAACAAGTTTTAATACTTATTATGTAATAAAGGTTAAAATTAATTAATAAATCGTACCTTTAAACCCGAATTTTGCAACACAAATTATTATGAAATATCACAAAATACCAAACCCCCTTTTTATTAAAAATAGAGCTAAATTTATCAAGCACTTAAAACCTAATTCTTTAGCTATTTTTAACTCTAACGACATCTATCCAGTTAGTGCAGATAGTGCCTTACCTTTTGCTCAACATAGAGATATTTTTTATTTATCGGGTGTGGATCAAGAAGAAAGTATTTTGGTAATTTTTCCGGATGCTTATGATGAAAAACATAAAGAAATTTTATTTTTAAAGGAAACAAACGAACATATTGCAGTATGGGAAGGGGAAAAATTGACTAAAGATGCTGCTTTTGAAACTGCTGGCATTAAAACTGTATTTTGGCTAGACCAATTTGAATCTGTTATGAAAGTTTTAACAGCTCAAGCTGAAAATATTTACATCAACACCAACGAACATACGCGTGCCAACACAGAAGTTGAAACGCGTGAAGATCGTTTTATTTCAAAATTCAAACAAGAACATCCTGCCCACATTTATCAAAAAAGCGCACCAATAATGCACCGTATTCGTTCAATAAAAGAACAAGACGAAATTGACCTTATGCAAACAGCATGTGACATTACCGAAAAAGGGTTCAGAAGAATTTTAGGTATGATAAATCCAGGGGTAATGGAATATGAAATTGAAGCTGAATTAATGCATGAATTCTTGTGTAATCGTTCTAAAGGTTGGGCATACACACCAATAATCGGTTCTGGTGAAAGCGCCTGTGTATTGCATTATATTGAGAACAATAAGCCGTGTAAAGATGGTGACATTATATTAATGGATTTTGGTGCAGAATATGCTAATTATGCCTCTGACATGACAAGATGTGTACCTGCTAACGGCAAATTCACACCCCGTCAGAAAGATGTTTACAATGCCGTTTTAAGGGTTAAAAAATCGGCCGAAAAATTATTAGTACCAGGAACATTTTTAGCAGATTACCATATTGAAGTTGGTAAATTAATGGAAAAAGAATTAATAGAATTAGACTTAATTACTCAAACCGACGTTGATAATGAAGATCCAAATTGGCCGGCTTATAAAAAGTATTTTATGCATGGCACATCTCACTACATTGGATTAGACACCCATGATGTTGGGCTTTGGACCGATCCAATTAAAGCAGGAATGGCTTTTACATGTGAACCGGGAATTTATATCCCTGAAGAAAATTTAGGCATTAGAATAGAAGACGATTTAATTGTTCAAGAGACAGGTGCGCCATTAAATTTAATGAGAAATATTCCCATTGAAGTTGATGAAATTGAAGCATTGATGAATCGTTAATGAAAACAATTGAACACAAAAATACTACAATTCATTACAGGATTTTTGGAAGCGGAAATCCTGTAGTTTTTTTACACGGTTTTTTAGAAGATTCAACCATGTGGAATGAGTTTGTAACCCCACTAACCAAAACAAATCAAGTTATTTTAATTGATTTACCTTGCCATGGACTTACACGGTTTGACGGTGAATTATGTTCTATGACTTTTATGGCAGAAACCGTAATGGCTGTTTGTGAAAAAGAAAAAATTAAGTCTCCGCTTGTTTTTGGTCATTCAATGGGTGGCTATGTGGGGTTAGAATTGGCAAAACTAATCGACATTAAATTGGTGCTCATACATTCTAACTTTTGGAATGATAGTGAACAGAAAAAAATAGATAGAGATAAAGTCATTGAATTAGTAAAAGAACGAAAACCCTTTTTTGTGAACACGGTTATTCCGAATTTGTTTTACACAGAAAATCGGCAAAAATGTCAAAATACAATTCATTATCTCATTAATCGGGCAATTGAAATACCCACTAAAGAAATTTGTGCTGCAACTATGGGGTTAAAAACAAGAATTGCAAATCACAATGTTGTTAAAAATCAAAAAGTAACCATTATTCAAGGTGAATTTGATAGTATTATGACATTAAATGAAATGAATACTCAAATTGACAATCACTTTCCACAGCAAAACATTCATTTAATAAAAGACTGTGGTCACATGTCGATATGGGAAAAACCAACCGAATTATTTGAAATAATTCAACAAATCTCTAATAAATATGCTTTTATTCATTAAAATAAAATATTTTTGTGAATTAACCGTTTGCAAAAAATAGTTTTATAAACATTGATAAAGTCAACATTCATATTTAGATTTTTAACCTACATTATTATAGGTATAGTATTTGGAGCTTCAATAATTGGGTGTTCAACCGAAAAAGATGCGGCCTTAAATAGAGGTTTCCACAATATGACTGCACGTTATAATGGGTATTTTAATGCTGGTGAAATCATAAATGAATCTTTAACCGGATTTAGAGACAAAACCAAAGAAGACTATACAAAAATTTTACCTTTAGAAGTTTATCCTGATGTAGAAGCAGCTACAGCATTAAACCCTGAAATGGATAAAGCAATTGAGAAGTGTTCGAAAGTTATTTATAAACACGCTATGCCCGACCCAAATAAGGTGAGGGATAAAGATGAAGAAAATTGCGCTTGGATTGATGACAATTGGTTGGTAATTGGTCAGTCTCATTTTATTAAAAGAGAATATGCACAAGCCATTGAAAAATTCAAATATGTAAAAAAGGCTTATGTGGGTCAAGAGTCGATTTATGCAGCTAAAATATGGCTAGCCAAAACATATATTGAACAAGGTGAATTTTCAAAAGCAAAAATTGAATTAGATAAAGTAACACTTGATATTAAAACTGCAGACGCTAACAAAAAAAGTTTTAAAGACTACTTTAGTAAAAAGGGTAAGAAAAAAATGAGCAAGTATAAGCGTAAAAAAGCCAGACGTGAAAAAAAGAAAAATAAAAAACTTGAACCTGCTAAATTTTCTGACAAGCTTAAAGTCGAATACGAAATTACTTTCGCCAATCTTTATATTCAACAAAAAGATTACAAAAAAGCAATTTTACATTTAGAAGAATCGATTAAATTGACCAAAAAACGAAAAATTAAGGCTAGATATATGTTCATTTTAGCTCAAATTTACCAAGAAACAGGTGACAATTCTAATGCACAATTTTATTACAGTAAAGTCGCCAAATCTAATGCCCCTTATGAAATGCGTTTTTACGCCAAAATTAACAAAGCATTAACAGCAACAACAGGGAGAGAAGAACTGAGAAAAGAGTTAAAAAAAATGTTGAAAGATGGCAAAAATGAAGAATTTAAAGATCAAATTTATTATGTTTTTGCGGAGTTAGACTTAAAAGATGGAAATGTTTCAAGCGCAAAATCAAATCTTACTAAATCTGCATTTTATTCAATTAACAACGACCGACAAAAAGGAATTAGCTACTTAAAACTTGCCGATATTCATTTTGGAGAAAGGGATTATATTAAAGCTCAAAAATATTATGATTCTTGTATTCAAGTGATTCCAAAATCTTATGAAACATACGAATCAATTGAGAGTAAAGCAAATGGACTAGCTGACCTTGTTTTAAATTACGAAATAGTGCAACGCCAAGATAGTTTACAGAAAATTGCTTTTATGCCTGAAAAAGAGCGTGAAAAATTTTTAAAAGCGACCGTTAAACAGATTAAAGAAGATGAAATTAGAAAAAAAGCAGAAGAAGAAGCAAGGTTGTTAGCTAAACAAAAGCGAATTAACGCAGCTACTGCAAACTCAGGAACAGGATCAAAATGGTACTTCTATAATCAAAAAGCATTATCAAGAGGATTAAATGAATATAAAGCAACATGGGGTCAGCGTTTAGATGAAGATGATTGGAGACGATCAAATAAAGAATCAATCGCCAATTTTGAAGAAGAAGAACAAGATGACACAACACAAGTAGATGATGAAGGTTTAACTGTTGAAGATTTAAGAAAAGATTTACCATTTACACCAGAAGCAGTTGACTCATCAAATAATATGATAATAACTGCCCTTTATAATCTCGGTATTATCTACAAAGAACATTTAAAAGAAGAACAAGAGGCTATAAACTATTTTTCGGCTGTAATTGACCGACAAATTAAACACGAAAAGGTTTTACCATCTGCCTATCAATTGTATTTATTGTACAAAAAAAAGGGGGATTCAAAATCAAATAGATTTAAAGATTTAATACTAGCCGACTATCCAAATTCTGACATTGCTAAAATAATTTTAGACCCTGATTACTTAAAAAAGAAAGAAGAAAAAGAAAGTAAAGATTTGGATGACTATGGTAAAACATTGAAAGATTATAGGTACAGACGTTATGTTGAAGTAATCTCGACTTGTAATAAAGTCATAACAACAAATCCTCAAAATAAATATATTAATAAATACTATTTGTTAAAAGCTTATGCTACTAGTAAATCTGGAATTGGAGGTGTACCGGCAGTTGAAAAACCTTTGCGCGCACTTTATGCCCTTTCTCCTGATTCAGAAGAAGGGATACTCGCAAAAAAATACCTTGATAAGTTAGGAAATGGAGAATCAATTGTACCAAAAGACAACACAAATGGTATTGTTTATACTTCAGATGAAAATACAGTTCATTATTTTATTTTAATTTTCCCAAATCATAAAGGCGATATTAATCCTATTAAAATTAATATTTCAAACTTTAACACAACCTATTTTAAAAACGACAATTTGAAAATGACAAATGGTATTATTGGAAACAATAATCAGACTGTACAAGTAAAATCATTTACAAATCAAAATAAAGCCATGACCTATTACCGTGCATTTGGCTCTGAAGTATCCGCTCCTATTCTTGGAAAGGCAGCTAAAGAATATCAATATTTTATCATTACAAAAACAGACTATTCGGTCTTTTATCAAAATAAAGACATAGAAGGATATATGAAGTTTTTTACCGAAAATTACAAATAATATGGAAAATCAAATTAATTTACAAGACTTACTATCTCATACAGAATTAAATCAGATTAGTAAAATTACAGATTCAATTTTTAAAGTTGGAGAAGAAATAATTGAAATATTAAATGTAAATTTTGACACTAAATCACTTAAAATTCGACATAACCATATTACGCATACACTAATTTTTAAAAATGAACTGGATTATGTATTGGATCAAATGGGAATAAAACGAACATTTGAGGCTGTTAATACTGATGTAAAAGCACCAATGCCTGGAAAAGTATTAAGTGTTGTGGTAAATGAAGGAGATGAAGTTAAAAAAGGAGATGCAATTTTAATTTTAGAAGCCATGAAAATGGAAAATGTTTTAAAAGCAGAAGGCGACTGTATCATCAAAAAAGTACTTGTTAATATACAAGAATCCGTTGAGAAAAATCAAATTTTAATTGAACTTGATTAATCTTAAAATACATAAAAATTGATTAAACTGTATGACTCACTGATTGAAGCGGGTCATTTTTTGTTTATCGGATAAATATTATTTATTATGCACACATAATTAATGGTTGGTCGAAAAAACGATTGAGCAACAGATTTTAATTCTTAAATTGAAATAAAACAACAAAATGTTATGAAAACAAAATCATTTTTCTGTTGATTTCTTATAAGTCGTAAAATAATTAAAGTCGATAAAGGGTTAGCAGGTAATTATTAACTAAAACCCATTGTCTATGAAATCTTTTTATTTTATCATCTCGGCTATTATCTGTTTTTTTTCTTTTCAAGTTCAGGCCCATTCGGTTCAAGTACGCTATTGTGTAAGTTGTAATGGTGATTTGAGAATTTGGGTAGAACATTGGCACGGTACAGAAAACCCTTCATCAACAACAATGACTATTAATTTAGATATTAATGGCACTACAACTACACAAACATCATCTCCAGGTGGGGGGGTTACAAATGTGGCGCCCGGTAATTTACCCGGATGTTCTTCTGTTTTAAGTTACGTAACCGGATGTCCTGGTCAACAAAATACATATCAAGATTGGGTATATTATGATTTTACAGGCTTACCACAAAATGTTCCAATCACATTTACAATTATAAGTGGTAATACCGTTTTTACTCAAGATGCATGTAGCATGTACCCTGTTTCGGTAACATTTACTATCGACAACACCACTGTAATTAGCGACCAATATGTTTGTGCTGGGGTAAACACATCTCCAATTCAATTAGGGAGTAATGCCTCTTGGACAAATAGTAACCCATCAATTGGACTACCACCAACCGGAAATGGAGCAGTTCAATCATTTAATGTAAATGGCACACCAGGAACAACAGCCACCATTGATTATACAGCAAATTGTAACAGTGGCAGTTTTGACTTTATTATTTTACCCGAACCAACTACAACATTTAATACATTTTCAAATGGCATTCAAACTACGGGAATTTGTATTGGGAATACTTTTGATTTTACCGACAATTCAACTATTCCACTTCCAGACACGATTGTGAGTTGGTTATGGGACTTTGGAGATGGCACAACATCCACCCTTCAAAACCCATCTCACACTTATCAAAATTCAGGAAATTATACAGTCACTTTAACTACAACCTCAGCATTAGGGTGCAGTAATTCAAACTACTCACAAAACATTACAGTATATGATTTACCTGTTGTTAATTTTACCCTACAAAATCAATGTGCAAACGACCAAACTATTTTTACTGATGCATCAACCGTAAATTATGGGACAATCAATAATTGGGAATGGGATATTTTAAACGATAATACAGTTGATTTTACAACTTCATCTGGAAATTATACTTTTGCTACGGGAGGGCAATACCCAATTTCCTTAACAGTAACTTCAACAAATGGATGTAGTAATTCAAGTGTTCAAAACGCAAATATATTTTATTTACCACAGGTTAATTTCACTTCAGATTCAGTATGTTGGGGTAACCTCACGTCTTTTACCGATCAATCTACAGTAGTAAACGGAATTATTACCTTTTGGAATTGGGATTTTGGAGGAGGCTTTACTGGGATTTCTCCAACACCAACCAATTTGTTCCCAACTTCAGGTTCGCACCCAATTAATTTAACAGTAACAACTAATCAAGGCTGTGTGGCAAATGGAAATGGAAATACATTTGTATATGCGTTACCAAATGTTAACTTTACAGTCACTGATGCCTGTCAAAATAATAGTGTCACAACAAATAATTTATCATCTACCTCAACCGGCAATTTAACTTATTTATGGAACTTTGGTGATGGCAGTCCAATCAATGCTAACGACACTCACCTATATCCAAATCCGGGTATGTATCAAGTTGATTTAACAGCAACAACCGACCAAAATTGTTCGGCTACTGTAACCCAAATGGTAAAGATATATACTAACCCAACTGCAAATTTTACTGTGGATACAACTTGTCTTTTAAATAATTCAATATTTGTTAATCAATCTACCATTAACACTCCTATGTTTGACGATATTATTACAAGTTATGAATGGGATTTTAATACTGACGGCAATATTGAAAATACAAACTCAAATCCACAATATGCTTTTCAATCTGAAGGATTCCATAACTCTTCATTAACCGTTACAACATTGTTTGGATGTACAAATTCTATTACAAAACAGGCTGTTATTTGGCCATTACCTCAAGTGAATTTTGATTACCTATATTTATGTTTAAATGATTCTACCGAATTTACAGATTTATCAACCATTTCAAATTTATACACTTTTAACACCATTGATCTGTTAGATTGGAATTTTGGAGATGGAATGACTATGCCCTGTAATTGTAATACTTTAAGTCATTTGTATCAAAATGACGGAAGTTATGGTGTAAAATTAAGTGCTACCACAAATAATGGTTGTGTAAATGACACGGTAAGGGTTGTTGTTATAAATCCACTTCCAAACCCAAACTTTACAGCAGATTCTATTTGTGTCAACACACCCCCTACTACATTCACAGACTTGTCAACCATTAGTAATGGTACAATTGCAAATTGGGAATGGGATTTTGGGGACGGAAATTCATCATCAGGAAACCAAACTACAAACACCTATAATTCTGACGGATATTTTAACGTTACTTTAAGTTTAACATCAAATGAAAATTGCACAAGTAGTATTACAAAACCAATACGAGTTTATGAACAGCCAACAGCTCTTTTAACGAGTGACTTAACGCAAGCATGTAGTCCAACTAAAATTCAATTTACAGATTTATCTTATTCAAATACTTCAGCCATTCAAAGTTGGGCTTGGGATTTTGGAAATGGAACAACTTCAATCCGACAAAACCCACTTATAAGTTATAATTTAGATGATTTTAGTACCGAATCAGAATTATTTGATATTAACTTAACTGTTACCAATACTTTTGGTTGTTCAGCAACAATTTTGGTAAGTGATTTTATCGAAATTTATTCATCACCCATTGCTGCTTTTACATTTAATCCATTTATGCCATCTGTAACTGATCCAGAAGTTGAGTTTGAAAATACATCAATTAATGCTGATGATTATTTATGGAATTTTGGAAACGGGCAAATATCAAATCAAGCAAATCCAGTTCATTTATATTCAGATGCAGGACCAAATGTGTATGTTGCTCAATTAATCGCATTTAACAATGGAGGTATGTGTTCTGACACTGCTTTAGCAACTATACAAGTTGATGATGTGATTATTTTTTATGTACCTAATGCATTTACACCGGATGGTGATCAATTTAATAATGTTTGGCAACCTGTTTTTTATTCAGGCTACGACCCTTATGATTTTCATTGTGTAGTATTTAATCGTTGGGGAGAAGTGGTTTGGGAATCGTTTGACGCAAGCAAAGGTTGGAATGGAAAATATGGTTCTCATGGTCAAGTGCAAGACGGAACTTACGTATGGAAAATTAATTTTAAAGAAAGTACAACTGCAAAAACGCATCAATATGTAGGTCATGTTACAGTTTTGCAATAAAAACGGTTATATTTGACTAAAAAAAGTTGAAATCTATATCCAATTCATATATTTTTATTGCAAAGGTAATTGCTGTAATTGTAATTGTTGGATATTTGATTTTTAAGATTGTAAACGCACCTATTTTAAACGCACTTAAAGACTTAACGGTTTATACTTACACACCTTTAGTAATTGCAATTGGATTGGTTTTTTTGAACTGGGGACTTGAGGCTAAAAAATGGCAATTAATGATTCAACCCATTCAAAAAATGTCATTTTTCACGGCTTATAAATCGGTTTTAAGTGGATTGGCTAGTGGACTTTTAACACCTAATCGGTTGGGAAATTTTTTAGGCCGATTAGTCTATCTCAAAAAAGAACACCATAACCAAGCCGTTGTAAACACACAAATTGGAAATTTAGCCCAATTTATTAGCACTATTTTAATGGGTGTAATTGGCTTAATGACGTTACTGTGGTTCGAATATGATATATTGAATCCAATATTAATTACTATTGTTTCGTTTACTTTATTATTTTTAGGATTAGTCGTTTATTTTAAGCCTACACTCATTTTAAAATTAATCATAAAACGATTCTTATCTAAAAAAACAAAAACATCTTTAACGCAGGTTTCTAATTTACCAAATCACTTTAAACTAATTATTTTAGGATTATCTATTGCCAGATATATGGTCTTCACAGCTCAATATTATTTATTGTTTTTTCTATTCAACCCATTTTATGGACTTAAATTATTGAGTTTAATTTCGGTTACGTTTCTTTTAACCACCATTATTCCATCTTTCTTTTTTGGAAAATTATTTGTCCGCGAATCGGTAGCTGTTTTTGTGTTTTCATTGGGGCAGTTTGACACCACTTTAATTTTGTTGGTTGCTTTTTTATTATGGATGATTAACTTAGCAATTCCGACAATTTTTGGTTCTATTTTTTGGCTAAAACAAAAACAACATGTTTAATATTGTACTTGTCTTTTTTTTAATTCAGCTTACAGTTTCTATTGTATTATATGTTGGGTATATAAGATCAAAAAAGTTCAGGCCTTTAAACACACCTCAAAACACCACTATTATTGTTCCTTTTAAAAATGAAGCCGAAAGAATATTACCCCTTATTCAATCCATTAACAAAAGCGCCATTGCATACAAAAAAATAAGCTTATTTTCTCATTTTCAATTCATTTTTATTGACGACCATTCTCAAGATGATTCAGTAGAGGTCATTTTAAATAATTTAGATATTTCGTTTCAAATTGTTAGGTTGAGAAATACAAAAGGGAAAAAATATGCCATTAAAAAAGGGGTAGAATTGTCAAGTTACAACAGAATATTAACACTTGATGCTGATGTTAAATTTGAAGAAAACTATTTAGATTTGATTTCGAAAACACCATGTGATGCTTTGACTATTTTACCGGTAAACATGACCTCTAAAAAAAATATTTTACGTCAATTATTTTCGGTTGAGTTTTGGTTTTTACAACGTTTAACCTTTGGATTATCGGGATTTAAAAAATACTTTTTGTGCAATGGTGCTAATTTATTATTTACTAAATCGGTATTCAATCAAACCTTAAAAACTAGGCAAGATGCAAACTTAGCTAGTGGTGATGATTTATTTTTATTGCAGTCTGTAAACACTTTAGAATTACCAATAAACGCATTTAACACACCACAATTAACAGTCACTACTCCTCCCCCATTTAACATTACAACCTTAATAAATCAACGCAAAAGGTGGATTACTAAAATGAAAGATTTATCATCTGTTTTTGGCGGTTTATTTATTTTAATTTCTAACGGATTATTGATATTTTCATTATATAAAATAGTCAACTTTGAAAATATATACTTTATACCAATTGGCATAAAAATTTTAAGTGAATTGTTGAGTGTTAACGGACTGAGAAAAAAAATTATTATTATCTTACACCAACTCTACTATCCAATATACTTAGGCATTATTTTATTTAGTTTGCCTTTTTGCTCAACCGAAAAAAAGTGGCACTAATTATTTAGCTTTATTGTAAGCTTTTATTGTTTTCACTATAGACTTTAAACCCTTTTTTAAAGCTGCAAAATGTTTTTCTTTTACAATTTTTGGTGTCATCACATCTTCTAAAACACGCTTTATTTTTGCTTCATTAAAAATCACTCTCATTTCGGTTCCTGGAATAATTTTTAGCGTTTTTTGTTTTTTACTGACTAAAACTAAAATTCCTTTTTTTGTATTGTTCACGTTCATTTTCCAATACTCAAATAATCCTAAAATATATTTTTGATATGTAGGAGCGGGTGCAAAAGAGGATGTTGACACCAAAATTATTTTAACTTTTTGAGTTGTTTCAGTTTTAGTTAACAGTTTGGTGAGCGATTTTTCTTGTTTATCAGTTAAAACATCTTCAAAATCATTAACCAATCCTCTGTAGTCTGGAAAACTTCCACAAAAAGCAGAGATTGAGAAAAATAATGCAAATAAAATGGTAATATGTTTCATGGTAATTTAATTTTAACTTAGTCAAATATAATAAATAATCTTAAGCTGATTTGTTAGCTACATTCAAAAAAGCAATTTAAACAATTGATTTTTTGGAGAGGCTGATTATTATATTTTTAATTCAAAAGTAAATTAAATACATTTAATTTGCACAATCGCATCCGGTATCAAATTCAATATTACACCAAGGAATTAAAGCTTTAATTTTTGCTTGTGTTATACTGTTAAAGTTAACGCCCCTTAAATCTAAATTTTTTAACTTCTTTAAGTTAGATATTGAATTTGGCAAACCATCAATTTGGTTATACCATATATCTAACACTACTAATTCTTTTAACTGACCAATACATTCAGGAATTACAGTCATTTGATTACGGCCCATAAATAATTGTTTTAGAGAAGTAACACTACATAATGAAATGGGAAATTTTGTGAATTTATTCTTAGACAAATCTAGAACTTCAAGTTGATTTAATACATGAAAATTTTGAGGTAATTCAGTCAATTTATTTTTACTTAAATACAATTCTTTTAAGTTTTTGAATTTTAAAATAGCAAGCGGAAATTCAATTAATTTATTTTTACTCAAATCCAGTCTAAAAACTGAATCTACCGGAACACTATTAGCATCAACAATAGTTGTAAAAAGATAATTCTGCTGACTAACACTTTTTAGTGGTAGAATAAGAATAATGACCAAGAATAGACTTACACTTACTTTCATCTTTTTTTAATTGTGTTTTTAATTCATCTAAATTAGCAAATGTTTTTTCATTTCTAATCATCTTTACAAACTTTATGGCAATCATTTTACCATAAATGTTTTTTTGAAAATCAAATAAATTAACTTCAATACGTTTTTCCCCTGCTTTACTAATGGTTGGTCTGTGCCCAATATTAAGCATGCCGTCATACTGAATGTTATCCAGTAAAACATGAACAGCATAAACCCCATTTGAGGGAATCAATTTATAATCTTCAATTATTTTTAAATTTGCAGTAGGGAAATCAATTTTAGAGCCAATTTTATCCCCATTCACCACCTCACCAGATAACACATAAAAATCTCCCAAATATTTTTTGGCCTCACACACATCCCCTTTTTGTAATGCTTTTCTTATTTTAGTTGAGCTTATTTTAACCTCATCTTTCATAAAGACCGAAATTTCTTCAATCTCAAAATTGTAAATTGGAGCCAATTCTTCTAACTGCGCCATTGACCCTTCTCTATTTCTACCAAAATGATGATCATAACCAACCACCAAAGTATGAATTCCAATCTTATTCACCAAAATATCACGAATAAATTCAGTTCCACTTAATCTTGAAAATTCTTTGGTAAAAGGAAATACAATTAAATGATCTACACCTGCTTTTTCTAGTTTTTTGATGCGCTCATCAATGGTTTGTAACAATTCTAAATTATGGTCATCAGGATACAAAACCATTCGTGGATGAGGGTGAAAAGTAAAAACCACCGACTCGCCTCCTATTTTATTTGCAGTGAAATTCAAATATTCTATGATTTTTTGATGACCTAAATGCACACCATCATAAGTTCCAATAGTTAAAACTGGTTTTTTTACGCCCTCAAAATCTTCTAAATTAGTGTAGATATTCACAAAAAATGTAATTTGTTGACAAAGTTATATAAAAAACTTCAAGAAGTTTCTTGTAGTCAAATAAAAAGCATTATTTTTGCACCCAAATTTAATAACACATTAAAACGATTATAATGTCTAATGTAAATGGTAAAATCTCACAAGTAATTGGTCCCGTGGTGGATGTAAGCTTTGAGAAGGGAGCAGAACTTCCAAAAATTTTAGATGCCTTAACTGTTACGAAAACAGATGGTACGATAGTAGTATTAGAAGTGCAAAAACATGTTGGTGACGACACTGTTCGTGCAATTGCAATGGATTCATCTGATGGATTTACAAGGGGTATGGACGTTATTCCAACAGGCTCACCTATCTTGATGCCTATTGGTGATTCAATCAAAGGAAGATTATTTAACGTCACTGGAGATTCAATTGATGGTTTAGGGGATTTAGACAAATCTGGTGGGGCTTCTATTCATAGAGATGCACCTAAATTTGAAGAATTATCAACTGCAACTGAAGTACTATTTACTGGGATTAAAGTAATTGATTTAATTGAACCTTATGCAAAGGGTGGTAAAATTGGATTATTTGGTGGTGCTGGAGTAGGTAAAACTGTATTAATTCAAGAGTTAATTAACAATATTGCAAAAGCTTATGCAGGATTATCTGTATTTGCTGGTGTAGGTGAAAGAACAAGAGAAGGGAATGATCTTTTAAGAGAAATGTTAGAATCAGGAATTATTAACTACGGTGAAGCATTCTTAAAAGACATGGAAAAAGGTGGTTGGAATTTAGATTTAATTGACAAAGAAGCATTAAAAGAGTCTAAAGCAACTTTCGTTTTTGGTCAAATGAATGAACCTCCTGGAGCAAGAGCAAGAGTTGCATTATCAGGACTAACATTAGCTGAATATTACAGAGATGGTGATGGTGAAGGAAAAGGAGCTGATATCTTATTTTTTGTGGATAATATCTTTAGATTTACACAAGCAGGTTCTGAGGTTTCTGCCTTATTAGGACGTATGCCTTCAGCGGTAGGATACCAACCAACATTAGCAACTGAAATGGGAGCAATGCAAGAACGTATTACTTCTACTAAAAATGGTTCTATTACATCTGTACAGGCAGTTTATGTACCGGCAGATGATTTAACGGATCCAGCTCCAGCAACAACATTTGCTCACTTAGATGCAACTACTGTATTATCTCGTAAAATTGCTGAGCTAGGTATTTATCCTGCGGTTGATCCTTTAGATTCTACATCTAGGATTTTAACAGCTGATATTGTTGGTGAAGAACATTATGATTGTGCTCAAAATGTAAAATTAATTTTACAACGCTATAAAGAACTACAAGATATTATTGCAATCTTAGGTATGGATGAATTGTCTGAAGAAGATAAATTAGCTGTACATAGAGCAAGACGTGTGCAACGTTTCTTATCTCAGCCTTTCCATGTTGCTGAACAATTTACAGGTTTAAAAGGTGTTTTAGTTGACATTAAAGAAACTATTAAAGGGTTTAATATGATAATGGATGGTGAACTAGATAAGTATCCAGAAGCTGCTTTTAACTTAAAAGGTAGTATTGCTGAAGTAGTAGAAGCTGGAGACAAAATGTTAGCAGAAGTATAATAAAACATTTTTAACTCTCAAATGTTTCGCTTTTACTAATTTTGAGAATAAAAATAACTTATACAAATTGAATAGAAAAAACAATTATGATTTTAGAAGTTATAACACCAGATGAAGTTTTATACAGAGGAGATGTTTCTCAGGTAATTTTACCTGGACTAGACGGATCTTTTGGAATACTAAACAGTCATGCCCCATTAATATCAGCACTTGCAAAAGGGAGTGTTAGAGTTGATCAAAATGTAGCGGCTAATAATGACAAAAATGTAAATAACGGAAAATTGAACATTGAATTCAAAGAAAACAAAGCGTTTAATTTTGAAATCAATGGTGGTGTAGTTGAGGTTATCGATAACAAAATTTTATTACTAGCCGAATAAACTTACTATAACAGATTAAAAAAGGGATTTACAATGGTGTAAATCCCTTTTTTTATGCTGTAATGTTTATAAAAAAATCAGTACATATCTACATCTACTAACATTAGTTAGATATAAGAGTTCTTGTTAGAAACAAGTTAAATAGGATGTGAGTTATCTTGATATCTTTATTAATATTTAGCTGTTTATTTGACTTTTTATTCGAATATTTTAGCTTTTCATGACACAATCTTATATCGTTACAAATAACCAGACGCATAACTATTTGGCTGTAGGTGGTATTCATAAGTGACATTTCTTTTTCCTTTGGTCGAACTGAGGTTACTAATATTAGCATAAACAAAAAAAAGCCTTACAACTAAGTAAAGCTTTTATTTTTGTTGTCTCACTAGGGCTCGAACCTAGACTCTTCTGTACCAAAAACAGACGTGTTGCCAGTTACACCATGAGACAATTTCGAGTGCAAATTTACAAATAAATTTTTATTTCAATTTACTTTTTCTTGTTTTTTTTCTTTTTTCTCCCTTTTTCAATTGTTTCTATTTGATTCATAACAGATTGCCAATCGTCTTTTTTTTCCTCCACTTTAATATTTATTGTATCTGTATAATTAGTTTTAGAAATTTGAATCAAATGAATCGGTTTACCAATCAATGCTTCAATATCTTTTAATAAGAGTTTTTCATCTTTACTGCAAAACGAAATAGCTAGTCCTTTTTCTTTTCCCCTTCCTGTTCGACCAATTCTATGAACATAATTTTCAGCTTGCTCAGGAATATCGTAGTTTACCACAAACTCAACATTAGGAATATCAATTCCTCTGGCTGAAACATCAGTAGCTATGAGTATTTTAGTTTCGCCTGATTTAAACCTTTCCATAACCGCAAACCTATCTTTTTGATCTTTGTCTCCATGAATTGTTTCTGCATCTATAAAAACACGTTTCATTGCTGCTGCAACACGCTCTGCTCTAACTTTTGTTCTCACAAAAACCAACATTTTACTTGATGGGTTTTCATTAATCAACCGTTCCAAGAAAAACCGTTTATCATCCATTTGGATATTAGAAACGGAATGTTCTATGTTTTTTGAAACAGGATCTTTTGGTGAAATTTGTATATGTATTGCGTTTCCTTTAATTAAAGAGTAAGCCGTTTTTTTTATTTTTTTATCAATCGTAGCCGAGAAAAATAATGTTTGACGATCATTCGGTAAAAACTTAATCACATCTTGAATATCCTTTAAAAAACCTAAATCCAGCATGTGATCGGCTTCATCCAAAACCAAAGTTTCTACCCTGTTTAGTCTTAAATGGCCTTGGTGTAAAAAATCAAACATTCTACCGGGTGTTGTAATTAAAATATCTATTCCTTTTTCTAGTTTAACAATTTGAGAATCTTGTTCCACTCCACCAAAAATAGAAGCTGTTTTCACCTTTAAATGTGCGCCTATTTTTTGAAAAACTTCTGTAATTTGAATCGCTAATTCTCTTGTAGGAACCATTATCAAACATTTTATACCTTCAGACCGTCTAGATATTTTTAACGAATGAATGTGATTTAAAATGGGAATTGCAAAAGCAGCAGTTTTACCTGTACCTGTTTGCGCAATAGCCAATAAATCTTCACCACGCATAATAGGTGCAATACTTTTGTATTGAATATCGGTCGGTCTAACAAAGCCTAGTTTGTCTAAATTATTTTTTATTTCTGATGATATTGAATAATCGGAAAACTTCATATTTTTGAAAATTGTAGCGCAAAGTTAAGAAATATTGATTAGAGAATTAAAAAAGACTATCTTTGTGGCTTAAATAATTTAGAAATGTGTGCATATCAGAAGAAAGATTCAAGTGGAAGAGGTAGAGTTGGAGCTAAAAAAACGACTCAAAAGAAAAGAGGAGAAAAATCCAAGAACAAACCAAAATTTGTACATAAATCAGATCAATTTAAGTCAACTAAAAGAAAAGGAGATGCTGTTCCGTCTTTTAGTGAAAATGTAAGACTAAATAAATACATTGCTAATGCAGGAATTTGTTCGAGAAGAGAAGCTGATATTTTTATTGCAACAGGATTAGTTGAAGTCAACGGAAAACTTGTGACTGAAATGGGTTATAAAGTAAAACCTGATGATGAAGTAAAATATGATGGTGCCGTAATTTCTCAAAGTCAAAAGAGATATGTGTTATTAAATAAACCTAAAGATTTTGTTTCAACTAATACAGATGCTTGGGGACGTAAATCGGTTAATCAATTGGTTTTTAACGCCTGTAAAGAACGTATTGTTGCAGTTGACAAACTAGACAAATACGCATCTGGGTTGATGTTATTCACCAACGATTCTGACTTAATTAAAAAACTAAATCATCCACGTCATATTAAAAAGCAAATTTTTCATGTTGAAGTTAATAAAAACATCAACTTTGATGACATGAAAACCTTGATGGAAGGTATTGAATTGGAAGATGGAGGTTTTCTTAAGGCTGATAATATTGAATTTATTAGAGATGGTAAGCCCAAAGAAATTGGCGTTGAAATTCAATCTAATAAGTATAGAGTTGTTGAACGAATGTTTGAACACGTTGGTTATACAGTTCGAAAATTAGACCGTGTTTTTTATGGTGGATTAACTAAAAAAGACATTCCTAGAGGAAATTACCGTCACTTAACCAAGGCAGAAATTGGATTTTTGATGATGTAAATTAATCTTTACTCAAATGAAAGACATCTTTTTAGCCATAATTTGCCCTATTCTGGCTAAAAAGTAGAAAGTGTGATCGCAAAAAATTGGAGTTAGTAATTTTATGAGCAACCGCTTGAAAAAAATCATTTTTTGATTTTTTGCAATAAGAAGAAAATATTGCTTTTAATAATTAAAAAAATTACTAATTCCATGAAGTTATAAATATTACATAGATTCATTCTAAATAACGATTGTTATTTCTTTTAACATCATTTATCTTTGTGCAAAAAATGAATAATGACATTTGATGTTGAAACAATTCGTGAACAATTTCCAATCTTAAAACAAATGATTGGTAAATATCCTTTAGTCTATTTAGATAATGGGGCTACTACTCAAAAACCAAAGGCAGTAATTGATTCCATCACTGACTACTATACAAGTCAAAATGCGAATATTCACAGGGGTGTTCATACATTGAGCCAAAATGCTACAACAGCTTATGAAAATGCTAGAGAAGCAATTCAGAAACACATTAACGCCAAAAAAAGCTACGAATGTATTTTTACTAAAGGTACTACAGACAGTATAAATTTAGTAGCCTCATCATTAGGGAAATTGATTAAAAAAGGAGATGAGATTATAATTTCGGCCCTTGAGCATCATTCAAACATAGTGCCGTGGCAATTTTTAGTTGAGGAAAAAGGGGCAGTTTTAAAAGTTATTCCAATGAATCATGCTGGAGAATTAGATCTTGATGTCTACCAAAATTTATTATCTGATAAAACAAAGATAGTGTCGGTTACGCATGTGTCAAATGCTTTAGGAACAGTAAACCCGATTAAACAAATGATTAAAAAAGCACATGAATTTGGTGCTTACTTTTTAGTTGATGCGGCTCAGTCTTTGCAACATTTTACAATTGACGTACAAGATTTTGATTGCGATTTTATGGCATTTTCGGCCCACAAAATTTTTGGACCTACTGGGGTTGGAGTTCTTTTTGGAAAAGAAGATATTTTAAATGAATTACCCCCTTATCAAGGTGGTGGTGACATGATAAAAACTGTAACATTCGAAAAAACAACGTATAACGAATTACCTCACAAATTTGAAGCAGGTACACCAAATATTGTTGGTGGAATAGCATTTGGAAAAGCTATTCAATGGTTATCTAAATTAAACTTGGATGAGGTAAAAAAATATGAAAACTATTTGTTAGACTACGCCACAAATGAAATAAAAACAATAAATGGTGTTGTTTTATATGGCACAGCAAAACACAAAAGTGGCGTATTGTCATTTTTAATTGATGGATTACACCCTTACGATATTGGAACATTATTAAACCAACAAGGCGTAGCGGTTAGAACAGGTCACCATTGCACACAACCCATAATGGATTTTTATAATATTCCAGGAACCATTAGAGCATCATTTAGTTTATACAACACAAAAGCTGATGTTGATGCATTTATAAACGCCCTTAAAAAGGCCGTAAATATGTTACAATAATATGTCGATTACTGATAAAGAAAATGAAATAATTGAAGAATTTGCCATTTATGATGATTGGATGGAAAAATACGAATACATTATTGAACTAGGTAAAGATTTACCTATAATTGATGAAGCAAAAAAAACTGATGATAAAATAATTAAAGGTTGTCAATCACAAGTATGGTTAAATGCCGAAAAAGTAGATGGAAAAATAAAATATTCGGCTGATGCTGATGCCATTATTGCAAAGGGAATAATTTCTTTATTGATTCAGGTTTTGTCAAACGAAACTGCTGATGATATTTTAGAGGCTCAACTCGATTTTATAAAAGAAATTGGCTTACAAGAGCATTTATCGCCTACACGCTCAAATGGATTAGTAGCTATGGTTAAACAAATGAAAATAGAAGCTTTGGCTTTAAAAAATAAATAATTTAAGAGGATGATTTCATTAAACAGTGAGAGTGTAAAAGAATTAGAAGGAAAAATAATAGCACAGCTAAAGGAAATTTATGACCCTGAAATTCCTGTTGATATTTTTGAATTGGGATTGATTTATGAGGTAAGAATAAAAGAAGATGGAAAAGTGGATGTGGAAATGACTTTAACCTCTCCAAATTGTCCTGTTGCTGAAAGTTTACCTGTTGATGTAAAAAACAAAGTTGAAGAATTGTTTGAAGTCACAGAATGTACCGTGAATATTGTTTTTGACCCACCTTGGGACAAAGACATGATGAGTGAAGAAGCACAATTAGAATTAGGCTTTTTATAATTTTTTTTTGCGTAAGGGATTGAAATGACAGCCTTTAATGCCATTTTGTTTTGAAACTTAACCTTAAAAAGCGACAACAGAAGCTTGGTAAGGTTTATAGTTGAAAACATAAATAAATTAAAGCTAAAATGGAAAGCCCGACCGTAGGTTACGCCCTAATAATTAATCTTAAACATTATATTTTTATTATTTTAAATTTCAAGAATACTTTATTTACTTTTAAACTCACTAACTAATACCTTATATTTGCTTTATGCTAGAATTAAAACGTCCCCTAACTGATTGGTTACCTATTACTAAAAAGGAACTAAAATACCATGGTTGGGATGACTTGGATGTGATTTTAGTATCGGGTGACGCTTATGTTGATCATCCTAGTTTTGGACCGGCTGCAATTGGTAGAATTATTGAAAGTGAAGGCTTTAGAATTGGTATTATTCCACAACCACAATGGAAAGATGATTTACGGGATTTTAAAAAATTTGGAAAACCAAAATACTTTTTTGGGGTAACTGCTGGATGCATGGATTCTATGGTAAATCACTATACGGCATCTAAACGTAAGCGGTCAACGGATAGTTATACACCAGGTGGTGAGGCTGGATTTAGACCTGACTATGCTGCTATCACCTATTCAAAAATTTTAAAAGACATTTATCCAGATGTACCTGTTGTAATTGGTGGGATTGAAGCCAGTTTAAGACGGGTGACACATTATGATTATTGGTCGGATAAATTAATGCCTAGCATTTTAGAGACTAGCGGGGCAGACATGTTGGTTTATGGCATGGGCGAAATGCCTTTGCGTGAAATGTTATCACTTTTAAAAAAAGGTGTGCCTTTTGAGTCTTTAAAAACAATTAAACAAACGGCTTGGTTAATAGACGAAAATGAAAATTTACCAAAAAATAAAAATTGGATTGATGTTGAATTGGATTCACATGAGGACTGCTTGACTGACAAAATAAAATATGCCGCTAATTTTAAAATTGTTGAAATAGAATCAAATAAAACGAATGCAAGGCGAATTTTACAAAAAGTAGGGCAAAAAACATTGGTTATTAACCCTCCATTTGCTACAATGGCCGAAAAAGAAGTGGATAAATCATTTGATTTGCCTTTTACACGATTGCCACATCCAAAATATGCCAAGCGTGGTCCTATTCCGGCTTATGACATGATTAAGTTTTCAATTAACATGCACAGGGGATGTTTTGGTGGCTGCAGTTTTTGTACTATTTCTGCTCATCAAGGAAAATTTATTGCCAGTAGAAGTGAAAAATCTATTTTAGCTGAGGTTGAAGAAGTGGTTAAGCATCCAGAATATAAAGGATATATATCAGATTTAGGTGGACCATCAGCAAATATGTATCGCATGAAAGGTTATGATCTTGATATTTGTGATAAGTGTCAAGCGCCTTCTTGTATTCATCCGGTTATTTGCTCTAATCTAGATACCTCACACAAGCCTTTAACTAAAATTTATAAAGCTGTAGATGCACATCCAAAAGTAAAAAAAGCCTTTGTTGGATCTGGGATTAGGTATGATTTACTGGTAAAAGATTACAATAAAAAATTAGATATTGATGCTGCTGATGAATATTTAGAACAAGTGGTTACCCGACATGTTTCTGGCAGGTTAAAAGTAGCTCCCGAACACACAGCTGATGACACCTTACGAATTATGAGAAAACCGTCTTTTAAGTTTTTTCATAAATTCAAAGAAAAATACGATAAAGTTCAGGCTAAACATGGATTAAAACAGCCTTTAATTCCTTATTTTATCTCATCTCATCCGGGTTGTAAAGAAGAGGATATGGCAAATTTAGCTGCCGAAACTAAAGATATGGGATTCCAACTTGAACAAGTAAATGACTTTACACCAACACCAATGACTGTTGCTACTGTTATTTATTATGCAGGGGTTCACCCTTACACTTTAAAACCAACTTACGCACCTAAATCTAAAAAAGAAAAACAAGATCAACACCGATTTTTCTTTTGGCACAAACCAGAAAACAAACAGTGGATAAACGATAAATTAAGGGGTGCTGGCAAACCTGAACTGGCCGAAAAGTTAGTCGGAAAACTTAAATCAAATTCTCGTTCTGGAAAAGATAAGTCATCTGAAAATGTACCCAAATGGCTCGCCGATAAGCGCAAACGTCAAAATATTTCAAATTCTAAAAAAACAGGCGGATTTAAGAAAAAATAATCATATTCAAAAATAAATAATTTATTAGGGAGTCAGTTTTTTATTGTTTAACTACTTTTTTTAATAAGTTTAATTCTGGAAATTGAATAAAATAAATTCCTTTTTTCCAATCAGATATTTCTAATGATTCTGTTTGATTTAACTGACCGCTATAAACTAATTTACCTGTCATATCAAAAATCATAAAATCTAACTTATTTTCATAATCAACTTGAATATTAATCAATTGTTGCGTTGGGTTTGGATAAATCAAAATATTCACTTCTGAATCACTTGTGAGTTGATGTTCTTCAACGTTCAATGCTGTATATGAATTTTCGGTATTATAAGTTGCTCTCATTCGAATAAAAGAGCCTATACCATTTGGATAACGTCCGTAAGTTGTAGAACTTTCCATCAATGGAATTTGAACTTGATTCAACAAGTTTTGATTTGCATCTAAAAAATACAATATTTCTCCTGACGCCGACATTTTAAAATTTGCATGTAAACCACTCTGTAAAGTATCTTTATCAAGCCAAACAATTAAATAATCATTTGCTGCAATGCTAATTCCATTCGGAATTGTCCATTTTAATAGGTTTAAACTATCATCAGATAAATAATATCCAGATAAGTCAACATCAACATTCGAATTATTAAATAATTCAACCCAATCATCAAATTCACCGTTTTGATCAGCAATGGTACCATTATTTGTGGTCATAATTTCATTTACTTTAACATCACCTATAATATTCAAATCATAAAATTCATGCTCTGCTCTAACAGGTGAAAAAATACCTGCATCTGTATTTTCAGCATAAATATAAAACTGAATATCTTGAGCGGAAACATTAATATCAACACCAAATGTACCATCACCTGCAACACCATCATTGTGTAATCCGTCATCAAACATTTCTGTTTTAGTAAAAACGTCTCCAACATAATCTCTGTATCCTAAATAAGCATAGTTAACATTAGAAATAGATGCTGTTATAGATACAGATGAGTTAGGTTGAACAACAGAAGGAGTTTGAATATTAGTCACCACAGGACTGACTAGATTTATTGCTGCTAAAGATTCAAGAAAAGAAGTTCTAGCCCCCATTAGCTCACTTACACCATAAATATCTTGTGCACCAGGTCCAACACCACCACTACTATATGAATTGTCTAAATTTGAATAAAATTGAGCACTGGTATATATAGCATTTGGGTCATTTTGAACTTCAGTTGCAATTATATTTTGCATATACTGTGCTCTGCTATAATAATCATTATTTGAAAAATTTTCATCTAATATTGTTCTACAATGCGCGACATACATTTTTCTATACATAGGGATTCCTAGTAGTTGAGAAATTAATGGAAAAGTAGCATCATTCTCTCTTAAAAAAAGATCCATGTTGGTAAGGTCATTAATATTTGAAGATGCACCTGGACCACCACCAG
>Ga0316206_1000657_pt1 | contig 41278 bp, 40 predicted proteins | sample 6monthpyrite_MG_FD_204942 | JGI IMG/M metagenome (GOLD analysis project Ga0316206, IMG submission 204942) | Microbial mat bacterial communities from mineral coupon in-situ incubated in ocean water Damariscotta River, Maine, United States -... | ecosystem: Environmental > Aquatic > Marine >...
CGTTTATTGTCTCTCTCGTAAAAAAGTTGAGGCAACTGCCGAGTGGCTGAGCAAAAAAGGGCGCATTGCACTACCCTACCATGCCGGCCTTCCTGCTGAGCTACGTGAATATCATCAACAACGATTTTTGCGTGAAGATAGCGTGATAATCGTTGCTACCATTGCCTTTGGAATGGGAATCGATAAGCCGGACGTACGTTTTGTTGCCCACTTAAATCTGCCAAAAAGTATTGAAGCTTACTATCAGGAAACCGGGCGTGCGGGTCGTGACGGGCAGGCCGCGAATGCCTGGATGGCTTATGGTTTGCAGGATGTAATCAGCCTGCGGCAAATGATGCAGGATTCCGATGCAGGCGAGCAATACAAACGCATATCTCAACAAAAACTTGAAGCCATGCTGGGCCTGTGTGAACTGACCTCCTGCCGGCGTCAAACTATCCTGGCGTATTTCAATGAGGAATTAAAAGAACCCTGCGGGTATTGTGATAACTGCATAAGCCCGCCGGAAACCTGGAATGGAACTGAAGCTGCACAGAAAGCATTATCCTGTGTCTACCGTACCGGACAGCGCTTTGGAGTAAATTATATAATCGATGTACTGATTGGCAAGCAAGATGATCGCATACAGCAATATCATCATGACCAGCTCAGTACATTTGGTATTGGCAAAGACCTGACAGCTGTCGAATGGCGTGCAGTATTCCGGCAACTGATCTCACGCGGCTATCTTGATGCCGATATGGAAGCCTATGGAGCATTGAAACTAACTGAAACTGCGCGCCCCTTACTACGCGGAGAATCAGACCTGCAACTCCGCAAACAGGCCAAGCCCGTTACGAAAGAAAAAACTCGCGCGAAAAAAGCAGTTATTTCCCTCAATCCGGATGATGAAGACCTGTTCGAAGCATTGCGTTTGCATCGACTGGAACTGGCACAGGAAAATGGCGTGCCACCGTATATTATTTTTCACGATAGCACACTGCAGAAAATGGCCGCTGAAAAACCGTTAACACTGGAAAAGATGCGTCAGATTTCCGGTATTGGAGAGCAAAAACTGAAAAAATATGGTGATGAATTTATAAACATTATTAAACAATACTCAATATAAATCAGAACGCACAATCGTTGTGCGTTCTGAACATATATGTTTCTATTGCTCTTTCTTAAACGTGCGGAAACCAGCCATTTCCCATGCGTTAATACCGCCACGATACCACAATACCTGCTTGTAACCGAGATTGATTGCACGAAGTGCCGCATTATATGACAACCAGCACTTCGGGCTCTGACAGTAAAATACTACTGGTGCAGACTTGTTACCCTTCGTTTGTTTTTCGAGATAACGTGCAAATTCTCCTTGAACCTGATCATTGAAAGATCCGCCCTGGCCAGCCGGTAAAGCATTTCTTGCCCAGGGCAAACCCCGGTTACTACCCAATACATCAAAGATAATAATTTTTCTGCCATGTTTTTTTAACAGCCCGGCAAGTGCTTCGGTAGTAATGACAAGCCCCCCCGGAATTCTGGTAGGTGTTGGTGCGTGCATGGGTGATTTATGGAGCATACGAGTAGGTTTTACCCCAAAATCCTGATCTTCCATGCGTGAAACGGCAGACAGATTCCCTCCACCCCCACTTTGACCTGAAGGCATACCTCGCTGTGGCATGTCATTACTGCGACTGTTCCCTGAATTACCCGATGTACCCTGATTCTGTGTTGGATATTGCTGCTGAGGCTGTTGCCGCATCCCTCCGCCACCGCCAAAACTATCCTGTACCGCAAATACTGATGTTGTGAAACTCAACAACAACAAAGCCTGACTACTTATTTTTAATATTTGACATATCATTTTCTGATCTCCTTTTTACTTTGTGTAACCGCCTGCCCTTCTGACCCATTGCTAAATATGGTTTGAATGAAACTGAATCTTTCAGCACATAACTACCATCGTCCAGCTGCCAGACATACTTGTAACTATTTCTAAATTGAACTATGCCACAAGGCGCATCCTGACTTTTATAAGTAATAACATTATCAGAAACTTCTGGCATTTCCTTGTTGCTGCATTTCCTGGCTTTTGTATCTTCTATCTCATTCGCTTCAGAAGTTTACCCTCCTGCCCGGTATACAAATAAGGTTTAAATGATGGGTCATCAGTCAATACATAGGTTCCATCATTGAGTTGCCATGCATTTTTATAGCTATTATCAAGATCAACCGAACCACCCGGCGCATTCGGGTTTCTATATGTATTAACCCCCCTAAGGGCATTTATTGTCTTTCTGTGACCAGCATCTTTCATAGCCTGACGGTTTTTCCAGCCCTTATTAATTATATTATTAATTTCAGCCTGATTTTTGCTTATAATATTTCCGCGATCCTTGAGACCTTTCATATTGATTGCATTCATTTTGGCATTATGAGCCTGTATTAATGCCGCATATTCAGGCATCGGCTTAACAACCCTTCTGAACATTTCAGCCTGACGAAAGTTCAAGTCACCATCACGCATACGAAAAGCAAAACCAGGAAGTGAAAGGACATTTACACTGGTCCTTACTTCCCCTTGATAAACACCTGCCATACTTGTAGTAATAAATAACACACCAGCAGTGACCAGCTCCCTGACTTCCACACCATTAACCTGGTAACCTATCAACACCTGACCTGCTCCACCGGATTTACGCTGCTTCACCCCTGCATATCCATATGTCGGGAATGCCCTTATTATTTTTTCCATAATCCGATTAATTTCCTGATGTGGTCGATAATCCAGAATTTTTGCATTGGGTCGATAGCGTTTAACATAACCAAGAATAAATTGTTTGGTATTCGTCGACGTAACATTTGGGCACTGCGTCTTTGTCAGTCCCTGCATACCAGAATTGGAATGAAAACCAGACCATTCTTCTTCAGGTAAAAAACTGATTTGACCTATACCATCAGGTGCTGTTGCTTGCCATCTATAATGAGGCACTTTAGGTCCACAGGGGATCGTTCGGTTAATCCAGTTAACCCCCCCTTGAGTTTTCCAGCCAACCGGAATCATTGCAACCTGGGCAATAAAGGGTCTTTTAAAGCCATTTCTGTCCATCACCTTGGCAGGCCGTACTCTGACTGACCCTTTAGGTAAACGCTTTTCCCCCTGCGTGCGGACACGATTTGTTTGCTGCATCACACGATGTTGAGGTTGTAACTGTCCTTGCCTGTTTATCTTTTCTGCTTGCCCCTGGCCACCTTGTCCGGTCATCATCCCTTTATTATTTCTGGCAGGTTCTGTATCTTCTGACGTATCGAATATTGTTGGATCGTCAATATAAGCCACAACTACCAAACCGGCCAGAACTACACCAATAATGATATTCTTGTTCATACATTCCCCCTTAATAAATATAAACAAATATAAACAAATACTTTTAGCTCTATTTCAGACTAAATCCAATCTCCTTAAATGTCCAAGGGTATTTGAAGTTATTTTAACGATAATTAACAAATAACAAAAGTAAATAATCATTAACAATATAAGGTTCAGCCAGGCCACCCAAGATTAAAAAACCTGTATAATGTAGTGCAAATAACAGACTATTAGGAGCAGGAATGGAGCTTTCATCACTCACCGCGATATCCCCTGTGGACGGACGATACGGTAGCAAAACAGCAGATCTCAGACCCATATTCAGTGAATTTGGGCTTATACGTCACCGTGTTCTGGTTGAAATACGCTGGTTACAGGCACTGGCAAAACATCCTCAAATCAAGGAGGTCTCTGCTCTGGGTGAACATGCCAATAATCTATTGAATGGTATTACTGATAATTTTAGTGAAGAAGATGCTCAGCGAGTAAAAAACATCGAACGTACCACCAATCATGATGTGAAAGCTGTGGAATATTTTCTGAAAGAAAAAATCGAAGGTAACAAGGAACTCGAAGCAATCAGTGAGTTCATTCATTTTGCGTGTACATCCGAGGACATTAACAACCTGTCACATGCACTCATGCTGAGCGAGGCTCGAAATCACCCGTTATTGCCATTACTCGATGAAATAATTGACGCTATCAGCAAGCTCGCACATGATCTGGCAGATCAACCCATGTTATGCCGCACCCATGGCCAGCCCGCCTCACCCTCTACCATGGGTAAGGAAATGGCAAATGTTGCTGCTCGCCTGAAACGCCAGCTGAGCCAGATTGTAGCTGTACCCATGCTGGGCAAGATCAATGGTGCAGTGGGTAACTATAACGCCCACTTGTCTGCCTACCCCGAAATAGACTGGGAAGCCTTTGCAGAGGAATTTGTTACGGGCCTTGGCCTCGAATGGAACCCCTACACCATTCAGATAGAACCCCATGACTATATCGCCGAGCTTTTTGATGCACTGGCGCGTTTCAACAATATCATTATCGACTTCTCGCGTGATATCTGGGGTTATATTTCGCTCGGGTATTTCAAGCAAAAAACCATTGCGGGTGAAGTGGGTTCGTCCACCATGCCACATAAGGTCAACCCGATTGATTTTGAGAATGCAGAAGGCAATCTGGGTATCGCCAATGCCATTCTGGGTCATCTGGCTGCAAAACTGCCGATTTCACGCTGGCAACGCGACCTGACAGATTCCACCGTGTTGCGTAATCTTGGTGTTGGTATGGCACACAGCTTGATTGCTTATCAATCGTGCTTGCGAGGCATTAGCAAACTTGAAGTGAATAATCAGGCGATGCTAAATGATCTTGATAATAACTGGGAAGTTCTGGCAGAACCAATACAGACAGTAATGCGTCGATACGGTATTGAAAAACCTTATGAAAAACTGAAAGAGCTGACACGAGGCAAAAAACTGGATGGCGCTGGCATGCAGGCTTTTATTCAAACTCTGGATATACCTGATGAAGCCAGGCAAGAATTAATGAAGCTGACCCCAGGTACATATACTGGTAATGCCAAAGAACAGGCACTGAAAATTTAATTAGTCTCTACTGAAAATTAATCCATATAAAATTACGGGTTATATCAGTCGTACAGTGTGACCCAGTACACAGAATTTTATTGCAGAATGCAGGAGACTAAGTATACATAATACGAACGCCTATATATCCCGCGATATTCCCCCAAGGTGTTTGCTATTATAATCTCAGACCCGAACTGCATACCCCGCATTTGCAGTTCGGGTAATTTTTTTCTATCTCCGCTATTATTCCTGCATGAAACACTTAACACTCAATCTCGATACTGACGATTTCCTTGCTAATTACTGGCAAAAAAAACCGTTATTGATACGCAATGCTTTTGATGCATTTCAACTCCCGATCACTGCAGAAGAACTTGCAGGCCTTGCCTGTGAGGAAGGTATTGAATCACGACTGGTACTTGAGAAAGGAGGGAGCACTCCCTGGGAGGTGCGCCATGGCCCATTTAGCGAGACTGACTTTACCACTTTACCTGATAGCTACTGGACATTACTGGTTCAGGATGTAGAAAAGCATTTGCCTGAACTGCTCCCTTTGCTCGATGTCTTCGATTTTATACCTGCCTGGCGACTGGATGACTTAATGATCAGCTATGCGACAAATCAAGGTTCAGTTGGCCCACACCTGGATGCCTATGACGTTTTTTTGATTCAGACGCAAGGCCGTCGCCACTGGAATATCAGCTCGCAATTTAATGAACAGTCTGCCCTGCTAGCCGATATTGATCTGAAAATTCTACAAGACTTTATACCTGAACAAGACTGGATACTGGAACCTGGTGATATACTTTATCTCCCTCCCAATATTGCTCATCATGGTATTGCACTGAATAACTGTATGACTTGCTCTGTCGGGTTTCGTGCCCCAGGCATAAGTGAATTGATTCATAGCTATACCGAATGCGTTATTCAAAATCTCGATCTATCAGAGCATTTTACTGATCAAAACAGAACCCGACAAAGATATACCCATGAACTTGATGATAGCGATATTGAAAAATTAAAGTCATGGGTACTACATCAGATTGAACAACCATCGCCTGTCATTCAACACTGCCTGGGGACACTGCTAACCGAATCAAAGGAAAACTTTATACCGTTTATCCCTGACAAGGTTCTGTCAAAGCAGGAATTTTTAAACCTCTGGGAAACACAGGGGAAACTCTACCGGGATACGCGTTTACGCTTTTTGTTTAAACAGTCTCCGTCTTGCATTGATTTCTATATAGATGCTGCACATATTAGTTGCGTTACGGCTGATACAGTCAATCCTGAGTACCTGTGTTCGGTAACCCAAATTGATTTTAAGGCAGGCCTGCACAAGCAACTGACGGATCTTTTATATCAATTTTATCAACATGGATATTATTATCTTGAACAATAAATCAAAGTACCAGATAAACCAGGCAAACTGGCATGATGATAATGCTGCACTTCATTTCGTACGAGAACAGGTATTTATCAAAGAGCAATCTGTACCCGAAGAACTCGAATGGGATAATGACGATGAAACTGCAACGCATATACTGGCCAAAGATGATTCTGGCAATCCTGTCGGTACAGCACGTCTGCTATCGAATGGTAAAATCGGACGCATAGCCGTTTTACCAGACTGGCGAGATAAGGGCGTTGGTAGCTCTCTACTGCACTTCATTCTGAACATCTGTCACCAGAAAGAGTTACAGCCATTTCTTGAAGCACAGACACATGCAATTGGCTTTTACCAGCCCTTTGGTTTTGTTGTTGAAGGTGAAGAATTTATGGATGCAGGTATTCCACACTTTCGTATGCAATATCAGGCGTCGCAAGACAAGACACAACATCGTTTCGATAATCGCGATACAAATCGCAGGGTTGCACTACAAATAATAAGTCAGGCACAACGGTTTGTACGTATTCTGACACCTGACCTTGAAAACTCTGTCTATGATCAACCGGACTTTATCCGCAGCCTGAGCCGACTGGCTACTAAAAGCCCACACAGCAGAATCCACGTATTGGTAAATGAGTCTGATAAAGCCGTAAAATCCGGGCATCGATTAATAGAACTTGCACGCAAACTCAGTTCCAGTATTTTTTTACATAATCCATCTCGTGAACTAAAGAGTGAGGCATCTCTGCTTCTGGTTGATTGTAATGCGTATTTAAAAAAACAGAATGGTTTATTATATACAGGAAAATACTGCCTGCATGACCCGCTTCAAACACGAGAGCTGGAAAAGCAATTTGATGATATCTGGGATAAAAGCAGCCCCGACCCGGAATTAAGACGCTTATACATATGAAACTCAAGGTGACATGACAACCCTGTCTATGAGAAAATAGCTGTTTTTCGACGGACTTTATCATAGTAACTATCGTGCAGAAAATATCACCCCTCAATCCGGTTTTACCTCAGCAAGACAACCCACAGGTTAACTGGGGACGTTTATATGGAAATAGTCCCGGGCTTCTGTTAGCCAGCTGCGCAAGCGCCTATGATGGTTTTATTCTGATTGTAACCAGCGATATGAATCAGGCCAATAAGCTGGAACACGAACTTAAGTTCTTCATGTCTGGCAACCCTGAAATTTCAATACTGTCATTCCCGGACTGGGAAACATTACCATATGATTTATTCTCACCACACGAAGATATCGTATCACAACGATTGGAAACACTCAGTCGTCTTCCTGACTATTCGCATGGTATTCTAATAGTCCCTGTAACAACGCTCATGCAGCGATTGCCTCCATTAAAATACATCCAGTCAACCACACTGATTATTAATGCCAATGACACTCTCGTTTCAGACAAACTACGAGAACAACTTAATCAGTCAGGCTATCGTTATGTTTCACAAGTCATGGAGCATGGTGAGTACACAATTCGCGGTTCTATTATCGATTTATTTCCGATGGGAGCAACACATCCCTACCGTATAGACCTGTTTGATGAAGAGATTGACAGCATTCGTACGTTTGATCCTGAGACTCAAAGAACTATCACTGCAGTTGAGCAAATCCGTTTATTACCTGCATATGAATTTCCTATTAACAATGAGTCAATCAGTCAGTTCCGTCAGCGTTACCGTCAACGCTTTGAAGGCGATCCCCAACGCAGCCAAATATACAGAGAAGTCAGTGATGGCAATGTCATTGGTGGCCTGGAATATTACTTACCCTTATTTTTTGATCAAACCCGAACCCTGACTGACTACTTGCCAGAAAAAACTATTCTTGTTTGTCTGGAAGGCTCACAGACTGCATCTGAAAATGCGTGGCAACAGCTCGACAATCGTTATGAGTCACACCGACATAATACCGAGCGGCCCATACTCGCACCTGATGAAATATTTATTTCACCTGAAAACCTGCAAAAGACACTATCTGTATTTCCACGTGCTCATTTACAGTGGTTTGAGCATAAGGATCTAAATACATCAGCAGGCACTCAGGTTAACTACGACACGAGTGCCCCACCGCCATTATTTATTCAAAATAATGCCGTTGAACCTCATGCTGCATTACAGCAGTTTATCAATAACTTTGAAGGTCGCATACTGATTGCAGCCGAAACCACCGGGCGACGTGAACTCATTATTGAGATCCTGCGAAAACTGTCTATTTTTCCTAAAACAGTTGATCACTGGCATGACTTTTATCGAGCAGATACTAAGCTCGCAATCACAGCAGCACCTCTTGAACAAGGTTTGATTCTCGAATCACCCTCAATTGCCATTATTGCAGAATCACAAATATTTGGTTCACGCGCTGTACAAAAAAGGCGTCGACATAAAAGCAAAACCGAAGCTGAAAATATTATTCGTAATCTCAGCGATCTCCATATTGGTGATCCTGTTGTGCATGAAGAACATGGAATTGGCCGTTATGCCGGCTTGCAAAAATTAAACATAGGCAATACAGAGACTGAATTCCTGACACTTGAATATGCTGATAGCGATAAATTATATGTACCCGTTTCATCATTACATTTAATCAGTCGTTATTCAGGTGCCTCAGCAGAAAATGCACCTTTACATAGACTCGGCAGTGATCGCTGGCAAAAAGCTAAACGCAGAGCTGCAGAAAAGGCACGTGATATCGCTGCAGAATTACTCGATATCTACGCTCGGCGTGCAGCACGAAAAGGACATGCATATGCTATCGATGAAATAGAATATTCCCGTTTTGCATCTGCTTTTCCATTTGAAGAAACTCCTGACCAAATGTCTGCTATTGAAGCAGTAAGCGATGATATGATTTCAGGACGACCAATGGATCGAGTTGTATGTGGCGATGTCGGCTTTGGTAAAACAGAAGTTGCCATGCGCGCCTGTTTTACCGCCGTACAGGGGAACAGACAAGTTGCCGTACTGGTTCCTACTACACTGCTTGCACAACAGCATTACCAGAATTTTCTGGACCGATTTTCAGACTGGCCATTTAATATAGAAGTTCTCTCTCGCTTCAAAACTGGCAAAGAACAGGAACAAATAATCAAGCAAATTGAAAATGGTAAAATTGATATCATTATTGGCACGCACAAACTGATCCAGAAAGGTATCAAATTTAATAACCTTGGCCTGCTGGTCATTGATGAAGAACATCGTTTTGGTGTACGTCAGAAAGAACAACTAAAAAGCCTGCGCTCAGAAGTTGACATACTGACCTTAACTGCTACCCCTATTCCCCGCACGCTAAACATGTCACTCGCTGGCCTGCGTGATCTGTCCATTATAGCGACTGCACCTACTGAACGTGTCGCTATTAAAACATTCGTATCAGAATGGGACAGCAGTATGCTGACTGAAGCATTTTTACGTGAACTAAAACGTGGTGGACAGGTCTATTTTTTACACAATGAAGTTTCCAGTATAGAAAAAATTGCCACTCAGCTTTCTGAACTGGTTCCAGACGCACGTATTGGCATAGCGCATGGGCAAATGCCTGAACGTGAACTGGAACAGATTATGCTGGATTTTTATCACCAGAAATTTAATATTCTGGTCTGCACCACGATTATTGAAAGTGGAATAGATGTCCCGACTGCGAATACAATAGTAATCAACCGCGCAGACAAACTTGGACTCGCGCAACTACATCAGCTGCGTGGGCGAGTTGGACGATCACATCACCGAGCGTATGCTTATTTGCTCATACCCTGCCGAAAAAGTATCACTGCAGATGCTCTCAAACGTCTTGAAGCGATCGAGTCGCTTGAAAATCTGGGGGCAGGATTTCTATTGGCAACACATGATCTGGAGATACGAGGCGCAGGAGAACTGCTGGGTGAAGGCCAGAGTGGTCAGATACATGAAATTGGTTTTACTTTATATAGCGAATTACTTGAGCGTGCAGTCAATGCCTTAAAAGAAGGGAAGGATGTGGATCTCGATCAGCCGCTTGATCATGGCCCGGAAATTGAACTACAGGTACCGGCACTAATCCCTGAAGATTATTTGCCAGACATTCATAGCCGCCTGGTACTCTATAAACGCATCTCCAGTGCTGCCGGAGCAGATGAACTCAAAGACCTTAAGGTTGAAATGATCGATCGCTTTGGCTTGCTCCCTGATGCACTAAAAAATCTGATGCAAATCACAGAACTGAAAATCAAGGCCACTCGAATGGGTATTCGCAAAATTGATGCGGGTGAACATGGCGGCAGGCTGGTTTTTTGTGATGAACCCGACATTAATCCAATGAATATCATTAAACTTATCCAGTCTCAGGCAGATACCTACAAACTTGACGGTAAAAATAAACTTCGCTTTTTCATGGCATTAGAGGATAATACAAAAAGATTCGAGGCGATTGATAAACTACTGGATCTGTTACAACAAGATTCATAAATGCAAGCTATGAAACAATGTATGAATATCAACACTAAACTACTGATTATTTTCTCTCTGTTATTTTCTGGCTCCATGTCGCATGCAGAACCCGCTCGCTGGTATCAGTACGAATTAATTATCTTCAAATACACCAGTAATACATACACAGAAAGTGAATCATGGCCCGACAAGCCAGGCCTTCCCGACTACCAGAATTCGCTCGCGCTTTTAACAGGTAAAGCTGATGACAATCCCGCACCAACAAAAAACTTTGTGTTACTAAAACAGAAACAATTAATCCTGAAAAAAGAAGCACTGGCTATCACTCGCTCATCTCGACGGAAGTTGTTATTACATACCGGGTGGATACAAACCATGCATCCCAAAGATAAAACCTTACCGGTCAGCTTTAAAATAGGCAAGGAATATACAATACTGGTACCTGAACCAACTACCCTACCCCTCTCTCCAGATAGAAATCAGTTGCCTGCACCTACAGACACAACAACAGATCCTGCAGGTGCATATCAGGATGATCCAGGCTTCGCCATGATTCCATTAAATGTTTCTGAACTGGAAGGAACTATATCTATTTCTATAAGTCGCTACTTGCATGTATGGTCTGATTTTCTATTTCGCCGACCCGACGATAATCCAACAACTATTAATGACACACCAGGAACTGTTAGATTAAAGGAATTTCGCTTCAAAGATCATCGTCGCATGCGTAGTCGTGAGCTTCACTATATAGATAGCCCTAGCTTTGGCATTTTAATCTATGCACTGCCATACAAGCAGGTTGTCGAAAATAAATAGTAAAAAGTTTAACAATACCAACTATCATTTCGATGATAGTCCTGGCAGCGCATGATCGAGCAAGGTTCTGACCGACTGCATTCCTGATTTAAGGTTTTCCTCTATCACTTCCATAGTAATATTATTTTCACTTTTCCCGGCGGCCCAATTCGCCACGACACTACAACTCACATAACAAAGTTCAAGCTCACGTGCCAATGCTGCTTCTGGCATTCCAGTCATACCAACAATATCACAGCCATCTATTTCAAGACGCTTTACTTCTGCAGCAGTTTCAAGCCTGGGTCCTTGTGTAGCACCATAAGTACCATCAATAACAGGGTTAAGAGAAGCATCTCTTGCTGCATCAATTAATAAGCTTCTCAATTCATCGCAGTATGGCCAGGTAAAATCAATATGCTTAACACTCTGATGCCCTTCAAAATAAGTATTCTGGCGTGACCATGTATAATCAATAATCTGATCAGGAAATACCATTGTTCCGGGTGACATGTCTTTGCGTATACCACCAACAGCAGCAACTCCAATCACTTTTTTTACACCACTTTCTGCAAGTGCCCATAAGTTAGCCCGATAGTTAACCTGATGCGGAGGTATAGTATGTGCGCTACCATGACGTGCCAGAAAAATAATACTGCAACCACACACTTCACCAAATATTAATGGCGATGAAGGTTGGCCATAGGGTGTATTCACCATCTCACGATGTGTTATTGTCAATCCTTTTAATGTGTCCAGACCTGTACCACCAATTATCGCCATGTCTGCCATAGTATTCTCCTTAGTCATTTTAATTTATTTGATGCTATTTATCTTCCTGCACAGCATAAATACCCGGAACATTACGTAGATAGCCTTTATAGTCCATACCAAAACCAAAAACGTATGCATCTTCCACCGTTAAGCCTACGAAATCAGCATGCTTGCATCCAGACTTTCTGTCATGTTCTTTTTCTACAAGCACACAGCTATAAACTTGTTCTACCTCCTTCTCGATACAATAGTCCAGAATACTCCTCAAGGTTTCACCTTCATCAAGTATGTCATCAACAATAAGGACTGTTCGACCCTTAAGTGAATTCTGTGGATAAACTATCCAGTCAAGCCCCGCCCCGGTTAACTTTTCACGATAACGAGTCGCATGAAGGTAATCCACCTGTAAAGGAAAATTCAACCGTGTTAACAAATGACCAGCAGGAACGAAGCCACCATTCATGACTGATATTAAAAGTGGATTGGTTTTTTTGAGAACAGCAGTTATCTTTAATGCTAACTGGTCCAACGCTTCTTCCAGTTGAGTCTGATCATAGAGACACTTTGCATTATTGAATACAGCCTGTGCTTGCTCAGGTGTGACTTTCATATGTGCACCTTAAATTCACTCTGTCAGATTGTGAAATTATCAAAATGCCATCCTTATATTTGATGATTTTCTGAATTCATATCAAGTGCTACTGGATCTGGAATATGCATCGTTGAAGTTGGAAATGCTATTTCTGCACCCTCTTCCGCTATGATTGCAAGAATTTTCAACAAAACACTTTGTTTTACTTCATGGTATTTCACCCAGTTCGTCGTATGTGTAAAAGTATACACAAAGAAGTCCAGAGATGAAGATGCAAATTTATTAAAGTTAACGATCATCGTTTGGCTTTTATCTATTTCATCGTCGTCAATCAACATCTGTTTCACTTTTTCGATAATCACGGCCATTTTGGCAGCGTCATCATAACGAATACCAATTGTTTCATAGATTCTGCGATGAGACATGCGCGATGGATTCTCAACAGCAATGCTCGCAAAGGTAGAATTAGGAATATACAGAGGTCGTTTATCAAAAGTACGAATGCTTGTCAGTCGCCAGCCTATGGCTTCAACTGTTCCTTCTATATTCCGGTCAGGTGACCGTATCCAGTCACCGACGTTGAAGGGCCTGTCCATATAAATCATCAAGCCACCAAAAAAGTTTGCAAGTAAATCCTTGGCTGCAAAACCAACTGCTATACCACCAATACCACCAAAAGCCAATACACCAGAAATGCTGTAGCCCAGGGTCTGCAACACAACCAGGCCTGAGGTAATCATAATTGAAATACGAATCAGCTTTGCTATAGCATCAACTGTTGTAACATCAACAGGCTTATCAGCCTGATTAGCATAAGCAAGGATATTTTCCTCAACTTTATGCGCAAAACGTAATAAAAACCAGGTAATAACAACGATAACACCAACATCTCTCATTGGCGCTACTGCACTGAAAATAACAGCTTGTGTTTTTTGATAAATTATCTCTGTAGCAAAAGAGATTCCAATAATCCAGATCAATAATGACAAAGGGCGACGTAGTGCATCAACCAGCGAATCATCCCAGGGATTACTGGTTTTTTCCAGTTTCAGATGCAGTTTGCTGAGGACGCGTTTTATAAAAAAATTAATCAGTAATGCTGTGAGTATGACAAGAAAAACCTGAAGAACCCAGTCTCCACTACCTTTAAGCCAGCTCACTGTTTGCTCCCAAAGTGTTGCTATATTCATTATTCCATATCCATATCAAGTAAGGGTGATGGCTCGACATTATTCACCTGTTCAACTGCCGATTTCCATTCATCTGTTTTTAGAAGTTCATCATGGGTTAATTTTGTATGTCCATGCATTCTTATCAAACGCAAATGACTGACCGGGTTTTCTTCTGCCAAGAGTCCAGACAAAACCTGATTACGTCCTTCAGGTGAATTACACACCAGCACCATATCACTACCGGCTTCCAGGGCCCTCTGAGCACGCTGCAAATAGTTACCGATGCATTCGGCACCAACCATACTCAGATCATCACTAAAAACAACACCCTGGAAATCCATTTGATCACGTAATATTTTTTTGACCCAGACTGATGAAAAGCTCGCTGGTAAATCATCGACTGCTGGATAAACCACATGCGCCATCATCAGTGCAGCTACATCGTAGTGAATCATACGCTCAAAGGCGAGCAAGTCATTAAATTCGAGATCGGCAAAGGAACGCTCATCGACAGGTAATTCATGATGGGAATCTGCATGTACTGCACCATGCCCTGGAAAGTGCTTGCCTGTAGCAGCCATACCAGCACGTCGCATCCCCATCATATAATGATGCGCGAGATCAGCAACCTTTTCCGGCTTTTTGTGAAATGCACGATCACCAATCACACTACTAACGCCATAATCAAGATCCAGGACTGGAGCAAAACTGATATCAACACCGATCGATAGTAATTCAGCGGCCATTAACCAGCCTGTAATTTCAGTCAAACGTAATGCAGACTTGCGATCTTTATCATACATTTCACCAAACCGGGCAGCAGAGGGTAACCGGGTAAAACCATCACGGAAGCGTTGTACTCTACCACCTTCCTGATCGACAGCAATAATTAACCGGGGTGATCTTATCTGATGAATATCCTGCACCAGTCTTTGTAACTGGGGCAATGATTCATAGTTTCGGGTAAACAGAATTACCCCACCGACCAAAGGATGCGCCAGCATTTCTCTTTCTTCATGCTCGAGTGCAAGACCTTTAATATCTACCATTACAGGACCCAGTGACATTAACTTTCCCTCTGTATACGAAGTTGTGATCTGATATCAAGCCAGTCGCGCAGACGATCACCTAGTAAGTTAATCGACAAAATAACAATCATCAATGCTGTACCGGGGATCAGTACCAAATGGGGTGCAACCAGCATATATCGCGTACCGTCCCTTATCATACTACCCCAGGATGCATCAGGAGCTTGCACTCCCAATCCCAGAAAAGAAAGCCCTGCTTCGGCAATAATAATCGATGCAATACCAAATGTAGCTTCAATCAAAATTGGTGTAGTCAACATAGGAATAATATGTTTTACAATTATTTTCAGGTGCCCTGTACCCAGTGAACGGGCAGCAACAATGTGCTCACGATGTTTTATTGAAAGTGTTTGCGCACGCGCCAGCCTTGCAAAGCCCACCCAGCCTACGATCGACAATGCAACAATAACGTTTTCAATACCGGCCCCCATGATACCGGCAAGGGCAATTGCGAGTAAAATACCTGGAAAAGCCAGAAAAATATCAATAATACGAACCACGACAAGATCTGTAATGCCACCTGCATATGCGCTCGCTGTTCCTATCAATGTTCCGGTAATCAGCGAAACACTGATAACCGTTAATGCCACAATACAAGAAGTCCATGTTCCATCCAGAAGTCGATTGAACACCGAGCGTCCGAGGTCATCGTAACCAAGCCAGTTATTCCAATCGGGGCCTTGCAAGATCTTTTCCAGATCTATATGTGTGATGTCGAGCACCATAAACTGACTCAATACCGCTGCTAACAGCCACAATATGATCAGCCAGAAAGAAAGGCCCCAGGATTTCATCATCTATCCCCAAAACGAATACGCGGATCCAGCCATGCATAAGCAAGATCTGTCAGCATATTTACAAATACATAACTCAGACTGATAAGTAGCACACATGCCTGTACTACGGGATAGTCGCGACTGTTTATTGAGTCAATCATCAACTTACCAATACCTGGCCATGAAAATACGGTTTCAGTAATCACTGCACCACCAAGCAAAACACCAAGCTGCAAACCCAGCAGGGTAATAATTGGTAGCATCGCATTTCGCATGGCATGGTGTAATACAACCTGCACCTTACTGCATCCTTTAGCCCGTGCAGTACGAATGTAATCTTCCTGCAATACATCCAGTAAAGTGCTGCGTATCATACGTGATAATACAGCAGCCAATGCAGTACCCAGTGTAACCGCAGGCAAAACCAGAGAACTCCAACCATCTCTACCACTCACAGGAAACCAGCCAGCCCAGATTGAAAACAGCAGAATCAAAACAGGCCCAAACAGAAAATTAGGAATCGAAACACCAATCATTGAAACCGCCATGGAAACCTTGTCCATTGCCTTTCCCTTTTTAAGCGCTGCAACTATTCCAAGTGGGAAAGCAATCGCAACAGCAATCAGTAAAGCGGCAACCGCCAGCTCAATTGTGGCTGGTAATCTTTCTGCCAGTAAATCGCTAACCGGAATACGGTGATGCAATGATGTTCCGAGATTACCCTGAAACAGGCTCGTTATATAACTCCATAGCTGAACACCCAAAGGTCGATTCAGACCCAATGCTTCACGTAAGGCTTCTCTGTCGACTGTCCGGGCACTTTCACCCAGCATCATATCAACCGGATCACCCGGTATGAAATGGATTAACAGGAACACCATGCAAATAACACCCAACACTACGATTAAAGTACTAATCAGACGACTCGCAATAAACGCTATCATAAAGAGCCTCCTTTGCTGATTAATTCCAGACCATCATAGTTACCATCTTTTGCGAGACGATAACCTTTCAGGTCTGATGCCATAATGGCAACATTCGCTTTGTACCAGAGTGGTACGTAGGGCAGATCTTGTAACAACAGGTTTTGCAACTTCCGATAATATTGTATACGGCCCTGGATATTATATTCCTGCTCAGCCAGATCCAGAAGCCTGTCAACTTCTACATTATTGTATCGGCCTCTGTTTGCTCCAGCTGGTGGAACTGATTTGCTATAAAAAACATAGCGAAATATATCGGGTAATTTAATACCAACCCAGCTTAAAGAATAAAGCTGAAAACGACCTGATTTGATATCACCATAAACTGTTGCCCAATCAAGACTGCGTAAAGTTAACTGAATACCTGCATCCTTTAGCTGCTGTTGAATAATAGTTGCAATTCTGATTTGCAAGGGGTCACCTGAAGTTTTGTATTCAAGCGTCAGTGGATTCAGTTTAGTATAACCTGCGGACGCTAATAAATGACGTGCCTTCGCAGGATTATAATCATAGGGGTTAGTCGTTTTTATTCCTGCCCAGTGATAAGGTGGTAATAACCCGGTTGCGAGTTTTGTTTTTGCACTCATCATATAACGAACCAGTTTCGCACGATCAATAGCATGTGCAATCGCTTGTCTGACAGCATGTTTTTTCAAATCAGGATGCTGCATATTTAAACCCAGGTAAGTGAAGTTGCTGCCTTCCAGATATTCTGTTCGTAACGAAGGTTTTGTCTCCAGAAAACGAACCAGTTCAACAGGTAAATCATTTTGTATAATATCAACTTCGCCTCGTATCAATTTTAATACACGCACCGTGGGATCCTGTACATGTAAAAATTCAATACGCTGTTTGTCTCTCCGACGTTCTATGATCAGCCGGTCTTGTCCTGGCCAGTCTACAAATCGGAAGGAACCACTACCTTGTGGTTTTTTGTCCAGACGGATATGCTTCTTGACCACTGACTCCGGTACGATGCCAATAACCAGATAACCCGGGAACAACGGATCAGGATGACTTAAAATAAAATCGATAGTTTTATCATCAATCACATCAATCCGAATTATTTTACTAAGTGAGCCCCGATGCGGTGAAACATTTTTTTTATTAAGTATGAAGTCATAAGTTGCCTTGACATCAGATGCTCGCAGTTGTTGGCCACCAATAAAATTTCCTGGCTCACTCGTTAACGTAAAACGATAATGTTTATTCGATATTTTCTTCCAACTGGCTAAAGAAGGGATCGGACGATACTGATCATCAAAATCGACCATACGCTGGTACAGAAGACGATTTATACGAACCGAGCTTGCATCTGTTGCATATCGCGGGTCAAGACTGATTGCTGCACTGGCAAGGCCAAAACGAATGGACTGACTATCTGGCTGGGAACATGAAACCAGAGTTGTCAGCCAGAAAAGGCAGCCTATAACCCTGACTACCATGTTCATTGCCAATCCTTGTATGGATGCTTTACAAGACAAACATTATAATAACGTGTATCACTGGTCACTTCCTCACCTGCCCACTCAGGTATGGTAAAGGCGTCATCTTCATGTTCAAGCTCTATTTCAGCAACACACAATCCTTCATTCTCACCTTCAAAAACATCAATTTCCCAGAGCTTGTCCTGAGACTTTATATGATAACGAGTTTTTTCTATAAGCGGTTTCAGGCAGAGTTTTTCAAGCATGTCTTCTGCTTCATGAACAGGGATCTCGTATTCATACTCAAGACGCCGTATCCCTAGCGTTGCCCCTTTTATATTTATATTTGCCTTTTCACCTTCAATCCGTACACGTACAGATCCCGGCCCGGTCTCTGTCAAATAGCCCTGACAGAAACGCGTACCCGATGATGATGACGATCGCCATAAATCATTCTTTAGCAAGAATTTTCTTTCTATCTCTACAGCCATCTTGAATATTAAAAATAGTCCGTATTATCATTGAGTTGCATACTATTCATGTCACCCTTGTTAGCTAATCATACCGGAAAAAGATGATTTTAACAGTATATCTCTGGACAAAGCCTAACGACTATATTTTAATGATATCCAATCTAATATTTCAGCAAAAGGGATATGAATAAATATGGTATTTCGTAACTACACTTCTTCTTATTCAACAGCATGCCGCTTACTATTACTAGCTACCCTGATCTTCCTTACCAATGCATGCAGCACCCCAGGTAACAAGGTCTTTAAGCAGCGTGCACAAGCCACCGCCGAAAAATTGATAATGGCCATGGCTGAAAGACGTTTTGCAGATACGATAAAATTCTATGACAAGGTATTCTTTGAGCGTATTACACCACTTGCATGGCAGAAATCACTCGAAAAAGTTTCAAACAAGCTGGGGGCTTATAAATCACATAAAATGACTGCATCCAGTGTCCAACATGGCTTTAGCACGATAAGTACCACCACTACTGTTCTGGTGTATCACATCTATTTTGAGAAGAGCTATGCCATCGAGAAATTTACTTTCATGTCTGATGCAAAAGCAGAAAACATGCGTCTGGTTGGGCACTATGTGGATTTCCCGGAGCTATCCGATTCAAAATAACTGATGGCGTCAGTTATATACAAAACCAGTAGAGACTTAATCCTTATCCGATTTAAAAATCGGACTCAGCACTCGTTTTAACGTTTCTATATACTCAGCAAATGCTTCAGCTCCTTCTGACGTCAGCTTATACAACGTTTGTGGCCTGCCTTTCTTTACAGTCTGCTTTTCAGATTGCAAATATGATTTAGCCAGTAGTTTCTTCAAGTGAGCATCCAGATTACCATCCGTAATATTCAACTCTTCCTTTAGTTCCTTGAATGTAGCTGTACCTCGTGCTGTCAGATAAGCGATTATTCTCGTTCTTACAGGCTGATGCAGAACATTATCAAGATCGGGCAAAAGAGGTATATCCATGATCGATTCCTAGTCTTTTGTTACGATTCTGGTATCAACAGTTATACCAGGCCCCTGCTTTGGTTTCAGACTACTCAGAAACCGGGTAATACGAAGTCGAAAATCATATTTAAATATTTTCCAGTCCGTGTTTTTTAATTTGAATCGCCCGGTTGGTGAACCATTTTGCACTTCAATTTTAATTTCTGTAGCCAGTGTCAATATCAGAGGCATCTGTTTTGATACGTTTACCAGTCCACCACCGATATTTAAATTAACCGGAATTACCGTACCTGCGGGTAAGCTTATAATCTGCTTCTTTTCCGGTGATTTTTGCAGTTTTTTATAATCATTAAGACTTATTGTGTTTTTAACAAGTTCGTAGTCAGGCTCTGAAGCAAGTAAGGTGACTGCATAAGCCGGAATAATAATGACAGCTAACCAGATTAACGTAAAGATTAACCGTTGAATCATACTCTTATTAATTTTTTGATGGTTTATTGCCCATGCCAATAGCGGCCAGCCAATACCAAAACAAAACACCGCAATCCATTCTATTAACTGTAATGGCAATTTGGTCGCAAGGGTAACAAGCCCCAGCAAAATCATACCAACACCAGCCCAGGCCAACATTTGTCGTGAAAACAGGCCTTGTATATATAGTGCCATACCCATTAATGCCATTGTCAGGCTATACAGCATATAGCCACCACCAAAAAACTGCATCGCCAGATTGATAATAACTATAAGGCCCAGTATCAACCACCAGACCTTACTTAATTGCATTTGCACAAACGATAATGATTCATCACGGGCATCACGCTTACTACGTGTCATCCGTGATTCAATAATTCCAACAAGTGTTAAAATACTTGCAATGAACAGATTCATGCTCAAGGCACGTGCCACTGGGTCACTAATGTTCTGATGACTGAAAATATCATCAACAAATAGTATCAACACTGCTGCAGTGACCCCCCATATAACAAGTGTATGTGACTCAATGCGAACACTTTTGTGCCCGGTCGACATCATTTCATGTATTGCTTCAATTTGCTGACTTGCACTCGACACTGTCACGATAGCCTCCTTGACAAACTCTGTATTGCAGAGTATCTTTACTCTGCAATACAGAGTATATGTTATATATTGATAAATTTCTATAAATCATGGAGAAAGAAAATGAAAATATTAGTATTTATACTACTAGCAACCTTTATAAGTGCATGTTCGCTACCTCCGAGGCCGAGTGATCTTGAAGGTTTACCCGTTATAACCTATGGGCAGCAATCGCCTGCTGGTGAGGAATTCATTCTACATTTCAAGGCAGGGCAGCCAATAAACACCAACATAAAGATACATGGCAATCTCTTTGAGAAACCGGCAACCAGTACTATTGCGGTAAAACTTAAAAAAGATATCTATGCATATAAAAAATGGGTAAGCAGTGACCGTAAGATATGGGTTGATGGAGACAGTGTTCTTGGCATCAAACTACTGGTAAAAATTCCCGGGCCAAAATTTCCAAAGCCAGGATTAATAGATCTAAGTATTTTTGAGAAATAGCCACGGGATTGATGCCGCCCTCTCATCCTGACAGGGAGAGAGGGTCAAAATCAAATATGTATAAACAAAGCCATGGACTCTACATGAGCGGTATGTGGAAACATATCCATTACGCCTGCACTGATGAGCTGATAGCCATGCTTGACCAGCTCACCTGCATCTCTTGCCAATGTTGCGGGGTTACATGAAACGTAGACAATTCTCTCAGGTTTCATTGCGGCAATAACCGGCATCATTTCCAGAGCGCCAGAGCGTGCAGGGTCGAGTAATACTTTAGTATACTTTTGCTGTGCCCATGACTGACCTGATAAATCCTGGGTCAGATCCTGGACGTGAAAATCAATATTTAACAGATTATTGTTTTTAGCATTCTCACGCGCACGTTCTATTAATCCCTGATCACCTTCTACACCTGTGACAGAAGCAGCTGCTGTTGCAATTGGCAGGGTAAAGTTACCCAGACCACAAAACAGATCAAGTACATTATCCTTGTCATCTAGTTCCAGCAATGCAAGTGCTTGCACGATCATTTTCTGATTAATGCCAGTATTTACCTGGGTAAAATCACTTGGTAAAAAATAAAGTTTAAGCTCGTACTCTGGCAAGGTGTAATATAATTCTGATTGTTGAGGATATAATAGATGTATACTGTCTGGCCCTGAGGGCTGGAGGTAAATATCAAAACTCTCGACTTCTCCCAGCGCTTTCAATATAGCCTGATCATGCTCATCCAGCTCAACCAGATTACGGAAAATCAATGCAACCGTTTGCTCGGTTGTTGCTACTTCAATCTGGGCAATTTTATCACTGGCATGTAATTGTCCGATAGCTTCACTAAGGGTCTCAAGCTTATGCCCTACGCGTCTGTCCAACACTTCACATTGAGTCATATCAGTCAGATATGGACTGTGTTTTTCACGAAACCCGACCAGCACCCGACCCTTCTTTTTTACATCACGTACGCCTAAACGTGCCTTGGTTCGATAACCCCAATACTCAGCACTGAGTGGTGGTAATATATTTTCAGGTGTTAACTGGCTGGTACGTAACAATAAATTGATTAATACTTCCTGTTTCATTTCAATCTGTTTTTCTGATTTGAGATGTTGCAAGCTACAGCCACCACAACGATCATAAAATTCACATTCGGGTATAACTCTGTCGGGTGAGGTCTTGATAACCTCTACAACTGCACCTTCGTCAAAGTTTCTGCGTGTAGACACATATTTAAACAGCAAGCGTTCACCGGCAAGTGCGCCACTGACAAAAACAACTTTATCATCTACATGACATATTCCACGACCTTCATGTGATAAGGATTCAATCTCGACTTCTACAGGGTCTGCTGATAATTTGGCTGAACGGCGACGTCCTCTTCTTCTGGCCATTACGGATGACTTCCTTCTTTCCATACATTCAGGAATTCGGTCAGATGTTCCTTATCTTCAGACAGCAGATGGTCTTTCAGTAATTCACATTCCTGTTCATATTTTTCGGGGGTGACGTGACCGCGCATTAATTCAAACCGCAGGTAAACCAGATAGGTATTCAATACATCTGTTTCACAATAGTTACGGATACCTTCAATGTCACCTGCCTGATAATTATCCCATACCCTGGCGCCACTCATTCCCATTTTTCCGGGAAAGCCCAGCATACTTGCAATCTGATCCAGCGGTGCTGCCGCACGTGGTTGATAAGAAGCAACCAGGTCCATCAGGTCTGTATGACGACTATGGTAACGACTGATATAGTTATTCCATTTAAAGTCACGATCATCCTCACCTGTATCCCAATACCTTGCTGCAGTAATTCCATGTAGCATGGCGCGATAATGCAACACAGGCAAATCGAAGCCGCTACCATTCCAGGAAACTATGGTCGGAACAAAACGATCTATGCCATCAAAAAAACGTTGCACCAGTTCCTTCTCGGATGCATCTTTTTCACCCAGCGACCAGACCTTTACTTTATCCTGACTACGCAATACCACTGATATCGCTACAATCCTGTGCAGGTGATGGCGTAAAAATTCTGATCCACCGGTTTCCTGCCTGCGCTGTTGTAACATAATGTTGCCAACATCATGATCATCCAGTCCGTCCAGATCCATCAGGCGCCTACCGGTATCCACATCCGGGACGGTTTCAATATCAAATACAAAAACATTCATCATAAATTCTTTTTCTCATTTTTAAATTCTACCGACCCAATCAACTATCATATTATAGTCAATTTTCTCTCACCTCTATCCCCTCACTGAGGGAGAGGGAGAAATGCGTATACCGTTAAGGGGTTAATCAGGAAAAACACCTGTTGATAAATAACGATCGCCACGATCACAGATGATGCTGACAATAACAGCATTTTCCAGTTCACCTGATAATTTCAATGCGGCTGCAACCGCGCCACCCGAGGAGATGCCTGCAAAAATACCTTCCTTTGCTGCAAGTGCACGCGTGGTATCTTCTGCTTCTTGTTGCGTGACATCCATAATGAGGTCTACCCGACTAGCATCATAGATCTTTGGTAGATATTCTTCAGGCCATCGTCTGATACCCGGGATTGATGAACCTTCTGTGGGCTGTACACCTATAATCTGGATTGCTGCATTCTGCTCTTTCAGAAATCGTGAATTACCCATGATTGTACCCGTCGTCCCCATTGCACTGACAAAATGGGTAACCTCGCCATGTGTGTCACGCCAGATTTCAGGCCCCGTACCTTCAAAATGAGCCAATGGATTATCCTGATTGGAAAACTGATCCAGTATAATCCCGTCACCACTGGCTTCCAGTTCCCGGGATTTATCAATCGCAGCTTCCATACTACCTTCTTTCGGAGTCAGAATAATTTCTGCTCCATACGCTTTCATTAATGCGATGCGTTCAACACTCATATGCTCTGGCATAACAAGCAACATTCGATAACCCTTAATAGCAGCTGCCATAGCAAGTGCAATACCCGTATTCCCACTTGTCGCTTCTATCAGTGTATCTCCAGGCTTGATCCTGCCTCGCTGTTCAGCATGTTGAATCATACTGATTGCCGGGCGGTCCTTTACTGATCCTGCAGGATTATTTCCCTCTAGTTTCACCAGGACTGTATTACTGGTTTCGCCAGGAAGGCGTTGCAGGCGTACAAGGGGTGTGTTCCCGATAAACTGCTCAATTGTTGGATAAGTACTCTTATTCATTGAAATTTTCCATATTTACACTGGCTATCAGGCTCAGAATAGCAACTAAAAATTTATCATTATTATTCAGTATGTTACTATAATTAACGTGCTGCGGAAACAGGCAGTCGCAGGATAACAGGCAATTACGGACACCCTCATGAAGAACTTGAGTTTTCGCACAAAAATTCTACTCGCATCTGTACTACCTGCGTTAGTGATTGCATTCATCGTTACTATCTCTCTGGTTAGATACCATCTCAATGATCTTCAACAGGCTTTCCAATTAAGTTCGCGAACACTGACAGATGTACTGGCCAGTGAATTGAGCAATCCTGTTCTTTTTGATGATCAAAAACGCATACAAACGAAAATTAATAACCATTTAAATCAAAATCATATGATAGCAATTGTTATTAATCGAAATACGCCACAAAATATCATACAGAAATTTGGACAAATACCCGAAAACAATTTTTTTAAAGTGCAAACAAATATCCAGAGATCTCCCTTGCTGGATGACGTTTTTGTTCCCGGGGAATCCACATCCGGACATCGCAGAAATATGATCCTGGGTACTGTTACCAGTTACTTTTCCACCCGGCATTTAACCAATAAACGTTATGACCTGTTTAAGAATGCAGCAATCGCAATAACTTTGGGGCTATTAATCAGTTTATTGACAGGCTTGCTGATACACCGATCAATCATAAAATCTGTCAGTCGACTTAAAGAAGCCATTCATAATATCAGCCAGGGTGAATTCGACAAGCAGATTGCAAGCACCGCTAATGATGAAATAGGCCAACTTGAAAAGGATATTAATAACATGGCCGCTGTATTAGAAGATATTCAGAATGATATGCAGCTAAAGATTGAAACGGGTACAGAACAATTGCAGGAATCCATGCATGAGATTGAAGTCAAAAATATTGAGCTAACCCTGTCTAACCAGAAAGCAGAAGACGCTGTCCGTATCAAATCTGACTTTATGGCTAACATGAGCCATGAAATCCGAACACCGATGAATGGTATTATTGGTTTTGCTAACTTGCTACTAAAAAGCAAACTTACCAGCGAACAGATAGAACACACACAAACAATACGCACATCTGCAACCAGTCTTTTAGCTATTATTAATGACATCCTGGATTTCTCCAGACTGGAATCTGGTGAATTTCATGTTGAAATGACTGATATTAACTTACGTGATGTGCTTGAGGACGTTGTTACCTATATGTCACCAGCTGCATTCAAAAAAGGGCTCGAGCTATTATTTATTTTCTATGATGATGCTCCTGAAAATATTATTTCTGACCCCGTTAGAATACGTCAGGTGATTTCCAACCTGCTATCAAATGCAATCAAATTCACTCAACAGGGTCAGATTGTATTACGTGTCATGATAGACGAAGAAACGCCTGACAGCGATGAGTGTAAAATCAGAATAAGCATTCAGGACACAGGTATTGGTCTGAACCTGAAAGACCAGAAAAAACTGTTTACTGCATTCTCACAAGCAGACACTACTATTACCCGTGAATTTGGTGGCGCAGGAATCGGTTTGGTTATCAGCAAAAAAATTGCTGAAGCAATGAATGGCACCATAGACCTTGAAAGTAAATTGTCCATAGGCTCAACATTCGGTTTTCAGTTCCCTTGCCGTAAACAAACAGGGCGTTTTATTATCCAGCCTCAAGATGCGCTCATGAGTACACGCTGTCTGATTTATGATAAAAATGACACCGCAAGAAATGCCATTTCGCATCACATGCATTTCTGGAATATGGATATCATTGAAACAAACAGGCCTGAAGATGTATCTCAAATCGTTAATCAAAGTCGTAACGATGGCCATTCGATACAATTCATTATTCTTGGCTTAAGCCAACAGGAACTCAAGCATCATGCCTTACAACAAATCATGGAACATATTGTTGATGAACATCATTATGCATTCATGACCCTGATAAACTCGGACAATCAGGAATATTTTGAAAAATGCTTTAAATTAGGAGCGGATGTCTGCCTGCCAAAAAGTGCACGGAAGAATGATTTATACCAGGCCTTGTGCAGCATGTTGCCCCACCATTTTAACCTTGCAGTCAGTGTAAAAAATGATGCTCGCGAAATAGCCGTTACCCCCTACAATCTCTCTGCACTTAAAGTCCTGGTTGTTGATGATAATCGTATAAATCGTAAACTTGTCACTACATTACTGGAACAAAGCCATGCATCTGTTTCCGAAGCAACGAATGGCCTGGAAGCTGTCGACATGGCCATTGCTACCAAATTTGACCTGATCTTTATGGACATTCACATGCCTGAAATGAATGGTATTGATGCATGCAATCAGATTCGCGCATCTGAGACAGCAGGCAGTCACACACCCATTATTGCATTAACAGCAAATGCTGTACGTGGAGAAAAAGAACGACTAATCAATTCAGGGCTGGACCACTGTCTAATAAAGCCTATACAGGAACAGGATATCTGGAATACTGTTATCAAATGGGTAGACCCGGGAAAAATAAAAGCCATGCAGTCTCATAACAAGAGAATTGAGCGGAGTAACACATCGCCACCTATTAGTAGCTATACACAACATATTATTGAAGGCATCAATACCAAAAAACCTACTGACTTTACTGGAGGGAATCAGCAGCTCGCAGATGAACTCTACAAAATGTTTGTAGAAGACTTGCCTAACATGAAAGAAAAATTAGTCGAAGCTTACGGCAGTAATAATCTTGACCAACTTGAGGAGGAGACACATAAACTACATGGTGCAGCCTCATGTTGCGCTGTGTTCTCTATAAAAGAAGCTGCGAATCATCTTGAAAAATCCGCTAAACGAAGAAAAGAAGAACTTATTCCAGAACATTTTGCGATCTTGATGAACACCATAGATGAAATACTGTATAGCCACGTCTGATTTAAAATAGAAATTTAATGCATTCAGCTGCGTGCTTTTAACATCAAGCGTTTCATTTCACGAACTGCTTCTTCCAAGCCTGTGAAAACAGCTCGCGCTATAATGGCATGACCAATATTTAATTCTGCAATATCCTCTATTGCTGCAATTTCCTCAACATTATGGTAATGAAGTCCATGACCTGCATTTACCTGAAGTCCACATTTAACACCCGTTTCAACTGCATTAAGAATTTTTATATACTCACGCTGTGACTGCTCTCTATTTTCAGCATCAGCAAAATGTCCTGTATGAATCTCAATTACGGGCGCACCTGTATCGGCTGCTGCTTTAATTTGTTGTTCATCTGCATCAATAAATAATGAAACACGAACACCTGCTTTTGCAAGCCTGGCACAGGCAGATTTAACTGAGTCAAACTGCCCTGACACATCCAGGCCGCCTTCTGTTGTTAACTCCTCTCTTTTTTCAGGGACCAGGCAACAGTCCTGCGGCCGTATTTTTTCAGCAATATGCAGCATTTCATCTGTCACAGCCATTTCAAGATTCATTCTGGTTTGTAATGTTTGCCTAAGCATCTCAACATCCTTATCCTGAATGTGACGGCGATCTTCACGTAAGTGTATCGTAATCGCATCTGCACCGGATTGCTCAGCAATAAATGCAGCATGTACAGGATCAGGATAGCGTGTACCACGTGACTGTCGCATGGTCGCTACATGATCAATATTTACACCTAACAGAATATTATTTTGCATGTTGATTTCCATTACAAATAATTAAATAGTTCCCGGGTTTTTAACGGTTTCTTCCCCAGGTAAAACGATAGTATATATCGCATTAAATGTTTAGACTCACGTATAACTACAGGATCGTCAAATTGTCTGTTTGCCAATGAGGTTAAAGTTTCGCCTTTGACAATAATCCCGCTACCCGATCTATTTATCACTAAAACAGGTCCTTGTTCTGCAATATAATTATATATTGCATTATTGTCTATCTTCGCACCATCTGCCGCAAGTGAAAACTCAAGGCCATAACCCAGCATTTCAAGTAATTGAATTTCAAACTGACGTAACACAGGTTCAATCGCAACTTCATTAACCGTCAGAGACAAAAGTGATTTCTCATATAGATCAAATAACTCGGGATTAGGATCCTGAACAGGTAGAAGACGGCTCATAAGCTCATTTAGATATAAGCCACTCAGTAACCCGGTGTCTTGCAATTTTATTGAAGAACTGGTCTCCTCGGCCGATGCAAGTACCTTTAGCTCACCTCGACCACGCCAATTTATAGAGAGCTTTCTGAAGGCCTGAACAGAAGAACGCACTGACGACTTCCGGGCTGATTTATAGCCTTTCGCCAGTAACGTTATTCGACCGCTATCTCGCGTTAAAAAATCTATCAGTCCACTACTCTCACGATAATTTCGGATATGTAATACATAGGCATCCTGAAGATTATCAGACATATAACCTAATCCAGTTCATCATAACCCAGCTTCTTCATCAGGTTAACATTATCTGACCAACCTTCCTTAACCTTGACCCAGAGCCCCAGATGTACTTTGCGTTCAAAAATATTTTCCATATCGATTCGCGCATTGCGTCCTATCTCTTTGAGGACACTACCCGACTTACCAATAACAATACGCTTCTGGCTATCACGCTCGACCCATATCACAGAATCAATATACAAAATACCTTTCTCGGTTTTAAACCGTTCAATCTCAACTGTCAGAGAATATGGTAATTCTTGCTGCAATCTACGCATTAATTTTTCCCGGATAATTTCCGAGGCTACGAAGCGTTCACTTTTATCAGTTACCTGCTCTTCCGGAAACAGTGGGCCACTCTTCGGTAAAAAACGTTCAGCTATTTTTTCCAGCTGGTCGAGATTATTACCACGTTTGGCTGAAACGGGCACCACTTCGGTAAATTCCATTTTCTTACTCAAGTCCGCGAGTAACGGTAATAATTTTTCTTTGTCTTTTAGTGTATCAACCTTGTTTATAACCAGAACCACGGGTACTTTCTCACGGGCTAGCTTATCCAGTACATTCTGGTCTTCATCAGACCACTTATGAATATCAACAACAAAGAAAATAATATCAACATCATTCAAAACAGAATTTGCAGCACGATTCATATAACGATTCATTGCGGAAGCGGCACCCAGATGCATGCCCGGCGTATCAACATAAACTGCCTGCACTCCCAAATCAGTTTTGATACCCAGAATACGATGTCGGGTGGTCTGTGGCTTTCTCGATGTAATACTTATTTTCTGACCAAGCAATTTATTCATTAGCGTAGATTTGCCAACATTAGGTCGGCCAACTATAGCAATAAATCCACACTTATCTATTTTTTCAGTCATTGAGTATTTTTCCCAGAATATGCTGCGCAGCATTCTGTTCAGCCTTACGTCGACTTCCACCTACTCCCTGAACTGTTTCATCCAGACCACTGACACGACAGGTAACCGTGAACGTTTGCTCATGGGGGTCACCGATTATATCAATGACCTGATAATCCGGAAGGGGTAACTTTCTTGATTGTAGATACTCCTGTAATCGAGTCTTGGGGTCTTTGGTCTGATCTATATCCGGGATATGTTTAAACGCTTCCTGATAGATTGATAAAATAATTTTTTTACAATCGTCAAAATCAGAATCCAGATATATTGCCCCAAAAATAGCTTCAAGTGTATCTGCTAAAATAGAACTGCGTCTGAACCCCCCGCTTTTCATTTCACCTGAACCCAGAATCAGGTAATCACCCAGCTCCAACTGATAAGCCAGCTCGGCCAATTTATCTCCCTTAACCAGGCCGGATCTGAGGCGACTCAGCTCCCCTTCCTGAGCATTCGGATATCTGTCGAACAGATACCTGGAAATAACCAGACTAAGAATACTATCGCCCAGAAATTCAAGACGTTCATTGTTTTTTTTTGCAGCACTTCGATGTGTTAACGCAACTTGCAGATAATCAGCATTTCTGAATGTGTACCCAATTCGCTGACCAAGTTCACTTGCGGGCTTTCTCAATTCTGTATTACCTTTACTTTCTCTTTAAACACACCAACGATATCATAAGGTTTTATCATTCTGGTACGGATCTCATATTCAATCCTGACTGTTAACACACCTTTTGTCTTGTCTACAAAAATATTATCTTTTGTAACATGGGTAATATCATCAATATCAAACTGACCCTGTAATTGTTTTATAATCTCGTTTCTGGACATTTTGGTAATATTAGGCACCTGATTCAGCGCCTTAAGCGCTGAGCGAACCTTATAAGCTTCAATCTGAATAGGTAGTATTGTCAGGCCAACATAAACAAAAAATCCTATCAAAGCCAGCACTGTTAACCATCCAGTACCTGTCATACCTTCTTGTTTTTTTATCATTATCAGGTTCTCCTGTTGCTTTAGTTAATACTGTTTCCAATACGTGAGCTATCGATTCCATCTGCGCCCCAATGCATCCAAATCATAAATGCCCTGCCAACCAGGTTTTTATCAGGTACTGCGCACCAGAAACGGCTATCATTACTATAGTCTCTGTTATCACCCATCATAAAGTAATGACCGGGAGGAACAACAAACAAGGTACCGTTTTTCATACAGGTATATGCAGCATTCAGGGATCCTTCTCGTACCAGTATCTTATGCTTTATATTACCCATATTTTCTTCCCGTACCCGCGTTCCTGTGTAACTAACGCCAGTACCTTTACCCACATAAATATCTTCATTCTGATACTCAAGAGGCTTACCATTTATATAGAGTGTTTTCTGTATATATTCAATACGATCACCCGGCAGACCGACCAGGCGTTTGATATAGTCAGTTGTTGGGTCAACAGGATACCTGAAAACTACAACATCACCCCGCTTGGGCTGATCAATCTCTATAATCTTTTTATTTACAACCGGTAGCCTTATTCCATAGGCATACTTGTTTACCAAAATGAAATCACCATCCAGCAATGTTGGCATCATGGAACCCGATGGAATGCGAAAAGGCTCAAACAGAAATGACCGCAACAGTAGTACAATCAGAATTATTGGAAAAAATGATCGTGCATACTCTACCAGCGTGGGTTCTTTTTGATCCTGATTACGCTTTGGCTTCCAGATCAGCACATCAGCCAGCCAGATAATCCCCGTTACCAGAGAAGCTAAAAATAAAATAGTTGGAAAATCAAAATTCATAATTATCTCGTTGTATTTTTACAATTGAATAGTTACTTGTCACCCGTTCTCAACACTGCTAAAAAAGCTTCCTGAGGTATTTCAACGCGACCTACCTGCTTCATACGTTTTTTACCTGCTTTTTGCTTTTCGAGCAATTTCTTTTTACGTGTAATATCCCCGCCATAACATTTAGCGGTAACATTTTTTCGCAATGCTTTTACTGTTGTTCTTGCTATGATCTGAGCTCCAATCACCGCCTGAATAGCAACATCAAACATCTGTCGTGGAATAATTTCACGCATTTTCTCTGCAAGCTCACGTCCACGTCTAATGCTATGCTCCTGATGAATGATTAATGACAACGCATCAACTTTCTCACCATTTATCAAAACATCCACCTTAACCAGTGGTGCCTCCTGAAATCTCAGAAAATGATAATCAAATGAAGCGTAACCACGACTTACAGATTTAAGTCGATCAAAAAAATCAAGCACGACTTCGCTCATTGGCATTTCATACACAATTGAAACCTGATTCCCCAGATACTGAATATTCTTCTGTACTCCGCGTTTTTCAATACACAAGGTAATTACAGCACCAACATAGTCTTGTGGTAGCAGAATATTCGCCTGAATTATAGGCTCACGTATTTCCTCGATCTGGTTTACCGGTGGCAAACTTGAAGGATTATCAATTTTAATCACTTCATTTTTTCGGGTTAGAACCTCATAAACAACCGTTGGCGCAGTTGTTATTAAATCAAGATCGTACTCCCGTTCAAGTCGCTCCTGCACAATTTCCATATGCAGCATACCGAGAAAACCAATGCGAAAACCAAATCCAAGGGCATCTGATGTTTCGGGTTCATACTGCAACGCGGAATCGTTAAGACGTAATTTCTTCAGTGCCTCACGAAAATCTTCATAATCATCAGAACTGACCGGAAATAAACCGGCAAAGACCCTGGGCTGTACCTTCTGAAAATCGGGCAAAGCCTCTGCTGCAGGATTATTCAATAATGTCAGAGTGTCACCTACAGGTGCTCCGTCTACTTCCTTGATCCCTGCTATAATAAACCCGACCTCACCTGCAGACAGCGATTCCTTATCAGTGCGTTTAGGTGTAAAAATACCGAGATGATCAACCTGATATGAAATACCGGTAGACATCACTTTAATTTTCTGTTTTCGATTAAGAGTTCCATTGATAATGCGTACCAGAGAAATCACGCCAACAAAATTATCAAACCAGGAATCAATAATCAGCGCCTGAAGCGGTTTATCTGGATCACCCTCAGGAGGTGGTACCCGCTTGACCAGTTCTTCCAGTACATCTTCAACACCGAGTCCTGTTTTTGCACTGGCCTCTACGGCATCATCGGCTTCTATGCCAATTATTTCTTCTATTTCCTTTTTTACTCTTTCAGGGTCTGCTGAAGGTAAATCAATTTTATTCAAAACCGGGACAACTTCCAGCCCAAGATCGATAGCGGTGTAGCAGTTAGCTACACTCTGCGCCTCTACCCCCTGTGATGCATCGACCACAAGTAACGCACCTTCACAAGCAGCAAGTGAGCGTGAAACTTCATATGAGAAATCTACATGACCGGGGGTATCTATAAAATTAAGTTGATATGTTTCACCATCTTTAGACTTATAGTCCAGCGATACACATTGAGCCTTGATGGTTATACCACGCTCGCGTTCAATATCCATGGAATCCAGAACCTGGGCCTGCATTTCACGTTGAGTCAGTCCTCCACATACCTGAATAAAACGATCTGCTAATGTAGATTTACCATGGTCGATATGGGCAATAATGGAGAAATTTCTGATTGACTGCATAAATTATCTTTTTTTATGGTGTTGCAACAAATTGCTAAACCGTTCTACGTCGAGGAAATAATGACATACTTCCTCACCATTTAATTCCAGTACCGGAACTTTACTGCCAAACCGGGCTTCCAGATCCGGTTTCCCATTTATATCGATTACTTCAAACTTAAAATCATGCCCGGACTGTAGTAGCTCAAGATGTTCCAGCATCTGATCGCACAAATGGCAGCCATAACGACTATAAACCTGAAATGTATGCAGCATTTTAAACCGATTCTCCGCATTTACTGGCAAAACACCTGCCAGCCTGATCAACTCAGGCGAAACGGCATTATAGCGTGTAAAGACCTCTGCAATCTAGGAAACCTCTGATCAATTCATGAACTCGCCACTTGCACTCATAAAAAACCGGGCTCTGCGTTGCAAAACTGCGCAATATCTGGATATTACGTGCATTTCTACGCCTTGATTCCGGCATTTATGAGCAAATCTACTTCGCTCTGAATTAATCAGATAATCTCTGGAAATTACAAGGGCTAAATTCTGGATTCAACTATTTTTTCAAAGGGATACTGCGGGGCCAGGCGGACAATTACAGGCCGCCAGTCTTTACGTGTCGTACGTTTCAGGATATAGACTCTTAAAAAAAGGAAACTGGCAATCAGGCCAGTAAAACCGAATACGATACTAAGTGCATCCCTGCTCCACCAGCCAAATAACTGATGTAGCCATACACCCAGCATGGCGCTCAAAATCAATGTCAACAGAGGAAGCATATAGATCAGAAATGAGCCCTTCAACAAGGCATGCTCAGGAATTCCAACAATAACCTGATCTCCTGTATTCACCGCGCAATTATTTTCGACTTGCAAGCGATTAGGGTGACGATTCAGCCATCTTTGCAAACTTGCTGTACCACAACCATTCCTGGCTGCACAGTGACCACACGCGCCTGAAGAAGATGTCTCCACCCATGCAAACTGATCATCTGCCTTAACCACTATGGCCTGTTCTTCAATCATAATCAGGGTTGATAGCGAACATGGTCGCCAATTAATTTGACTGCGGCACGAGGCACTTCACCGACAACCGTAATAAAATGGCCAGCCACAGATGTTGTATAGGCGTTGACAGCACCAATTTTAGAAAATCCTTTCATCATTCTGGAAGACTTTGTCATTTTCTCTATGTAAACCGAAACTGAGGAAATACCGTCTGTATACATCAGATGTTCCACTACCTTGCGACTGGTTGGCATCCCATGTTTTATCTGCATGCCTTTCATATAACCTGCGGGTAAACGAATAACTTTCCAGGCAACATTACTGACACGTAATTTTGATATCGGTCTGGCATCCGTCTTCTGACGAAATGTTTTATAGCCACTGGAATCAATCGTCGCTTCCAGACGTGATGCAGGAATTGAGTCCAGAATTGAAAGCTGGGTAAACATGATCTGCTCTATTGCATTTCCTTTTTCATCTACCAGATCAGACTTCAGCAACATGCCTGTTTTTTTATCTATCCACAAATGATAACCATATCGATAAACATCTTTAGGACTCACATCTATGACAACTGCTTGCCTGCCAGTCATTCGGTCATCACCCATAACATGAAAATGATAATACTTGCTTAGATCCCGTGTAACACGCTGCAAACCAACCGGCAGGTAATTTTTAGGACGACTTTTTTCAACAACAACTGACTTGCTGTCGGGCAAAATACAAACAAGGCTATCATTATTCCTGAGAATTTCACGAGCTGAGCCTGCAAGGGAAATCAACCGCTCCTTCTCTACACCATTTTCATGGCTATGGAAAATACGCATCGTTTCCATTTGCTTACCATGAATATAGACAAACACACCTTCATAGTTCAGTGTCTTAAGTGCTTTTGCCATGCGTTCCAGCCAAACCCTGGCCGCATTGTCTGTCTGGCCCGCAAAAACAGAGCCTGATACTAAAAACAGCATCAGGCTCATTATACAAACACGAAACACACTAACCATCATTTTGAATCGTAACCTGCTATACGTGCATAATTAATCATACCCTGTAAATTAATACCTGAAGTATATTCACTATGATTAACCAGATAACCGTTCAAACGCATTTCTGTCTCTGGCTGATTAACATTCCAATGTGTACCCACACGACGTAAATTATCAACAGACTGTGATTGTGCAACAAGTGCATTAGCTGTTTCAGGGTTATGATTCTGCCCCATATTCTGAATACCCACAATCGCCATAGCTGCTACTGAAGCCGCAATTGCCAAACCTGCAACAGGCTTCAGCATTGTCATGCGTATGCTATTTCCAAGCTCACTTTGTGTATGCGCTTCTTCTTCCTGAATCTGCTGGCTAACCGAGTCAGCAATGCTGATCCCATGTGCTTCGCCTCGCATTGCTTCACCAATTAACTGGTAACGTGAGAATGTCTCCAGTAATTCAGGATCCTGCATGAGTCGCTTTAGTAGCAACTCTTGCTCATGTTCTTCAATCTCGTCATCCAGTAATGCCGATATCTGTTCTGTGATTTTGTCATTCATTGTTACAACCCTCAGGCGATTACATCATTTACACCCAGATCCTTCCTTGATTATTACTTCCTGAATTTGTTAGAGCAGCGGTTTTAATTTCATATCAATTGCTTCGCGCGCCCTGAATATACGGGAACGTACTGTTCCCACCGGACAATCCATTGCCATTGCGATCCCTTCATAACTCATGCCTTCCAGTTCCCGCAAGGTAATTGCTGTTCGCAAATCCGGCGGCAAGTCCTCGATAGCCTGTTTTATTGTCACTTGTAGTTCATCGGTCAGAAGCAATCTTTCTGGAGTTGCGTTCTCACGTAACAAGCCTGAATCCATAAATTGCTCCGCTTCCTGTGCATCTATGTCACCACCAGGCGGTCGACGATTTTGCGCGACCAGATAGTTTTTAGCAGTGTTAATCGCGATTCGATACAACCATGTGTAAAATGCGCTATCACCCCGAAAACGTCCCAGTGCCCGATAGGCCTTGATAAATGCTTCCTGAGCCACGTCCTGCGCTTCATGTGGATCACGTACAAAGCGCCCGACCAGACTGATGATTTTGCTCTGATATTTCAGAACCAGTATATCGAATGCCTTTTTATCACCATTCTGAACTCGCCGGACCAGTTCCAGGTCTACATTTTTGCTGGCCATCAGAGCCTGTCCCCTTGCAATAAATAGCCAGACACTGACTCTATAGTATGAATAGACAATCGGGGGCGCATTAAGTTCGAAGCTAAAATCATATATTTAGACAAGACCTGATTCATTTATTCAGAAAATTTTCCTGTGTCCGGATTCATGAGCATTATTATCCTGATAGTGCCCAAACCTCTTTGCGGTATACAACATGCCTATTCTCAACTATTTGGAATCATTTAACAATAAGTTGAATTATGCCCCTACTGTGTGCAGAATCATCAGGATGAACGCGTATCATCAATTTGACGTTTTAATCATTGGCAGCGGCGCTGCGGGTCTGAGTCTGGCGCTTCGACTCGAATCCCGGCTAAACATTGCTATTTTATCAAAAACACAGCTATCAGAAGGATCCAGCCTGTATGCACAGGGCGGGATTGCTTCCGTCATGGATCCGGGTGATACGCTAAATTCCCATATTCAGGATACCCTTAACGCTGGTGCCGGGCTTTGCGACCCTGATACAGTCCGTTTTTGTGTGGAACACGGGCCAGAGGCTATTCAATGGCTGATTGATAAAAAGGTCCCCTTTACATTTCTGGATGAATCTCATCCGGAACAAGGCTATCACTTGACCCGTGAAGGTGGCCATAGTCACCGACGTATCATACATGCTGCAGATGCAACAGGACGTGCCATTGAAAATACCCTGGAACAGCAGATAAAGAAATGTCCCAACATCCATATTTTTGAGAACCACCTGGCCATTGATCTGATTACAGGCGCAAAACTAAATTATGACCAGCAACGTTGTTACGGTGCTTATGTTCTTAATCGTGATGATAATAATATTGAGGTCTTTGATGCACCGAATGTCGTATTAGCCAGTGGCGGTGCGAGCAAAGTCTATCTGTATACCAGCAACCCGGACACCTCAACCGGTGATGGAATTGCGATGGCCTGGCGTGCAGGTTGTCGGGTGGCTAATATGGAGTTCAATCAGTTCCACCCCACATGCCTCTATCACCCGGAAGCCAAATCATTCCTGATCACTGAAGCATTGCGTGGTGAAGGTGCGCATTTGTTATTACCGGATGGTAGCCGGTTTATGCACCAGTTTGACTCACGTGAGGAGCTTGCTCCACGTGACATTGTTGCGCGCGCAATTGACCATGAAATGAAACGCCTGGGTGTTGAATGCCTGTATCTGGATATCAGCCATAAACCGGCTGATTTTATTAAACAGCATTTTCCGACAGTGTACTCTCAATGTCTTGAGTTTGGTTACGACTTAACAAGCGGACCTATACCTGTCGTGCCAGCTGCACACTACACCTGTGGTGGTGTCATGACTGATTTATTCGGAAAAACCGACCTTAAAGGACTCTATGCAGCAGGTGAAACTGCTTTTACAGGTCTTCATGGTGCAAATAGAATGGCAAGTAACTCATTACTTGAATGCCTGGTTTTTGCTGCTGCAGCTGCCCGTGATATTAATCAAAACCATCAGAAACGATCAGACTCACCTCGCCTGCCTGAATGGGATGCAAGTCGGGTCACTGATTCCGATGAAGAAGTTGTTGTTTCACATAACTGGGATGAATTACGTCGTTTCATGTGGGATTACGTGGGCATAGTACGTACCAATAAACGTTTACAACGTGCCAAAAGCCGCGTTGACTTGTTATTACATGAGATTGATGAATATTATGGTAATTTCCGTATTACAAATGACCTGATAGAACTGCGAAATCTGGCGCTGGTGGCTGACCTCATTATTCGTTCAGCTCAGCAACGTAAGGAAAGCCGTGGATTGCATTATACGCTTGATTATCCAGATCTGGATAACAGCACCTCCCCGCAGAATACAATCCTTAACTAACTGGCTTCCAGACGCATCCTGACCAGAAGGTCACGATAGGTTTTATGATCAAGTGAATCACGTAACAAAATAGCAGTACGTCTACCGCCACCATTAAGAAGAAAGTTCAGCACTATCAACTGTGCATGAACATAGCTGCTGGGCAATAAACTGGCCTCCAGCTCTTCCTGTGAACCGTTAATCAGAAGCCAGTCACCTTTATCATCCCAAACCAGACTTAAAATACCATATTTACCACGGCCCATAATATGAACTGTAAATGTGGTATAGAAATTAGCCAGAACAGCCACTGCCAAAACAATAGAAGCCCATCCAGGTACGGTCAGATTAGCCACAACGACTAACGCCATCCCGTGCAGGAAAAAAAGCGCCATCGCCAGATGACGTGAGCTTCGTGGTTCAATATGTAGTGGCGGTACGGATTTTTTTGACAACACTGGCAATACCCTGATCTGCTGTAACTGATTTTCCCATTAATAAATCAAATAGAACCGCATCAGGATATTCCAGCAGGCTTTCAAAGGCACTGCGATCATGTGGCTCAAGACTATCGTATCCTTTATATATAAAGTCTTTAAGTAATAAATCAAGCTCCAGCATACCACGCCTGCAACTCCAGAGCAGCCGTGGCCTATTATCTGTGTGCTTACACTCTCCAGCGTCCGTTGTCATAATACCTTTAGCCTCTATATTGTATATCCTAGCACTATGCATGTGAATAACTTACTGTATTACTTAATAATTAACTGGAATTTGATTTTAATCAAGTATTCTTGTGAATTAACCCGGATTATCAGGGCTAACGTCGATATGACGCTATTCACTGGTTTCATTAATGATATTTCCGAGCAGGTCATGCAACAGCTAAAAGCACTTCTTCCTGAATGAATTTGCTCTCTCTGGGCTTTTAGATCATTTCCACTCCTGATATCAACGGTACTAAATTGATCTCTTCAACATCAGATGTTTAATCTTTCCTATTGCTGCTGTCGGATTTAATCCTTTTGGACAAACATCAACACAATTCATTATTGTATGACAGCGGAACAAACGATACGGGCCTTCCAGTGCTTCGAGTCTTTCTGCTTCTGCCTGATCACGACTGTCTGCGAGAAATCGCCATGCCTGCAATAGTGCCGCCGGGCCCATAAACTTGTCAGGGTTCCACCAGAATGACGGACAGGATGTAGAACAGCAACCACACAGAATACATTCATATAAACCATCCAGCTTGTCACGTTCTTCCGGGCTTTGTTTGCGCTCTACTTCAGGCTCGGGGTCATGCACGATCAGGTAAGGTTTGACATTACGGTATTGCTGATAGAACTGGGTCATGTCTACGATCAGATCACGAATAACCGGTAAGCCAGGTACAGGCCGCAACTTTATGGGTTCTTTTAACTCACTCAATGGTGTAATACATGCAAGGCCATTACGACCATTGATACTCATTGAATCTGATCCACACACACCCTCCTGACAGGAACGTCTGAAACTTAGCGTCTCATCCTGTTTTTTTAACTCCAGCAAAGCCTCAAGCAACATCATGTCATCTCGAACGTTTGCAAGCTCCATCTCCTGCATTCTGGGCTTTGTATCTTTATCAGGGTCATAACGGTAAATCGAAAATCGCATAGGCTTTATCTCTTTACATCTTCCTGGTTAATAAACACGTGGTTTTAGCGGGAATGGATCTACCGTAAGTGGCTTGAGTCGAACCGGCTTATAGTCAAGCTTACCATCTTCAAAATACAGGGAATGCTTTAACCAACTAACATCATCACGTTCGGTATAATCTACACGTGAGTGTGCTCCACGACTTTCGGTGCGTGCCAGAGCCGATGCAACTGTTGCCAGCCCCAGATCTATCAGGTTTTCCAGCTCCAGTGCTTCTATCCGTGCGGTGTTAAAAATCTTGCTATGATCCTGCAACCGGGCATCATCAACACGCTTTTTAAGTGCTTGTACTTTTTTCAATCCTTCAGTCAAAACTTCATGATCACGAAAAACACTACAGTGGTCTTCCATGATTTTCTTTAATTCTGCTTTCAGTTCAGGGACTGATTCACCCTCACCTTGCTTGTCCCAGCGCGTCAGATGCGCCATGGCTTTTTCAACACTCGTATCACTCATCTGTCGATGATAGCGACTCTCTTTCAGGTGACCGATAATATGATTGGCAGCAGCGCGGCCAAATACCAGAATATCGAGTAGCGAGTTTCCACCCAGTCGATTGGCTCCATGCACGGACACACATGCACATTCACCTGCGGCATACAAACCCGGCACCGGTTCTTCCGGCCCCTCCATTTCCGGCACAACAACCTGACCATCACGGTTAGTTGGAATACCCCCCATGGTATAATGTGCTGTCGGGTAAACCGGTATCGAACTTTCTATCGGGTCAATGTGTGCGAACGTCATCGCCAGATCACGAATACCCGGCAAGCGCTTCATAATAATATCTGCACCGATATGATCTACCTTCAGAAAAACATGATCTTTATCAGGGCCACACCCGCGCCCTTCTCTTACCTCGATTGCGATGGCGCGACTGACAATGTCTCGACTGGCCAGGTCTTTGGCTCTGGGGGCATAACGTTCCATAAACCGCTCGCCTTCGCTGTTAACCAGATA
>Ga0316206_1000658_pt1 | contig 41226 bp, 33 predicted proteins | sample 6monthpyrite_MG_FD_204942 | JGI IMG/M metagenome (GOLD analysis project Ga0316206, IMG submission 204942) | Microbial mat bacterial communities from mineral coupon in-situ incubated in ocean water Damariscotta River, Maine, United States -... | ecosystem: Environmental > Aquatic > Marine >...
TAATGAAAATTGTTAATGAAAATTGTTATAGTAATACTGTTTGTTCTGTTTTCAGTTTGTGCCAAGGCCAGTGAGGTTTCTGTCGCATCAATAATAAATCTTGAGAAAAAGTTAAACATATTAAAATCAGAAATTTTTATCGCTGGGAATAATTCGCAAGAAATAAATGAAAGTTTTAGTCTTTACTATATAAAAAACAAATCATGGCTAAAAAGCCTGAAATCAATTTCACCGAATGATATTGATACTTCGGCTGAATATAAAAATTATAATAATATTTTGTACGGAATTTCATTGCAGGGTGTTGAGAATAAAAAACAGGCATTAAAGTTTTATAAAAAGGTGCCCCGTAGTTCGATTTATTATGCAACGGCACAATTGAATATTTCACTTCTGTATTTTTATGATGGATATATAAACAAAGCACTTGTCAAGCTTAATAAATTGCTCTCAGATTCATCAGTAAACTTAAATTATCGAATAAAAAATAAAATATTACTCGTTCTTGGATATCTTTATCTTAAAAATAATAAATTTAATGAATCAAGAGTGATATTCAGAAAAATACCGGTCGGATCAATCTATTTTAACCGAGCCATCATTGGTGTTGCACTTGCAGCAAATCAGATAAATGATTATTCCGCATCTGAGAATGTATTGTTATTTCTTCAAAAAAATATGATTTATGATTTAGCTGTCGACGAGTCATATATTCTGTTGGCATATACATATGAGACTCAGATGGAATTTAGCAAGGCTGCGATAGCTTATGAGAAAGCAATTTCTCATTATAGTAAAAGAGTAAAAAATATCAATGAACTACTCTATGAAAGTAGTCAGTTAAACATGGATGAAGTAATAAACAAACATATTTTTGTTGTTTCTAGTAACCAGATAGATCTTCTTGAGATGTTGCCTCATAGGTTTTTTGATAATTACAGTCAGTCGAAACAATTGTTAATAAAAATATCAGGGCTTGTCGATAAAGAGAGTAAAATGCATAAGCGCGCAAGCGGTTTAGTGTCTGATTACAGAAAAATAATAACCCCGCTGTTGGTAGACCAGTTAGTGATAAGAAAAAATATATTACTGGATTATATAAATCAGTCCCGATACAGACTGGCCACATCAAAAGACAGATCGTCAGCATTCAGATGATGTTTGAAATAAACACTATGCATCGCTAAGTAGATTTTTTCTAAGGCGCATACTCACAATCAGTAAAATAAGCAGTAAGCTTGCAATATTTAAACTACCACTACTATCTGTAGCTGGGGAAGTATTGGTTGTTGCGAATACCTCAATTGACAGGGCGGCACTGCCAGATTTTGTAGGTACCCCATTGTCCCTCGCTTGCACTTCAATAACATAAACGCCAGGTTCAAGTTCAGCCGGATTAAATGTAAAATTACTATCTTCTTTATCAATATCAATCAGTCGGTTGTCGGTCATTGTCCAGTCAAGCTGATGGGTGTCTGACGGGTTATCATCGATAACGATGGCTTGTAAAATTACATTGCCCGCATTATTTATAACACGGGTGGTTTCCGTCTGGGACTGCTCAGCGGTCAATGTAACCACGGGTTGGATGTTTTCTGGATTGGCGGGTAATGTGGAGTTTGCTTCCACACCTGCTGAATAATTTAAACTTGCATCGAAAGTAAATATCTTAAAGTGGTACTGGTTGCCATTGGTTAAGCTGTTAGCAATCAGCGTTTCATCGTTACCCAGATAAACAACGCTGGCACCGTCAATGGTATCATTCAGGTTGTAACGGGTCGTCATTGTTGGCGATCCAGTTATAGTATTTGTATCCTGCAATATGAGTACACTGGAAAAATCAAGGCTCGGGTTTGTCCAGTTTAATGTCACACGGGTATCACCACTATTCGCAGAAAAATCACCGACATCTAACGGGGCAGTAGTATCGTTAACTGGTGGAGGTAGTGCGCCGGTTGTGGTTAACTGAATATCTGCGCAGGAATAATAATTAGTCGGTGGCGTTCTGTCGGTCATCACCTGAATTAACTGAAGTGTACAGTCATTGCACTCAATATCAGGTAATGTAATCGACTGTGTATAAAATCGAGAGGCGGGGATTTCAGGAATGTTGGGGATTAAAATGTTTTCATCAAAACCGCTGTCTGATGCGGAAGAAAATGCAATTCTAAAATACCCCGGATGATTAATTGTTTCTTCAAACTGAACATTTACCGTGCTGCCTGACTGTAACACAACGGCTGTATTGGTGCGCGCAACACCACCGCAGGGTGCTGGTTCTTTTAAACCGGTGGAGTTGGTGCGTGGTTTAACGAGTCCGGTTAAGTTCCAACGCGCATGGGAAAATACAGATTGGGAAAAAGCCAGTAGAGTAAAAAATAGGAAAATATTAATTGAAGTTGGAGGGCTGATTTTATTCATAGTGCTACCGCTATTTTTAAAATTTTATTGTTTGATAACTTACTTAATATGGGCTAAATCGGTTGTGAAAAGGCTCACAAATATGCCAATAATTTTGAGCTTGTTATTGAGTTGGATGATTTTTTATTCAGAACAAATGCGATCGAAAATTATCCAGGGAGCAAAAGCAAGCTCATTGTAAAAATAACAAATACGGCATGGCTTACAAGAGAGTTGGGTAGATGCTTAAGTTAATGGCGTTGCTCCTTATAAAGCGGCCAATGTTTGTTAAAGTCATATTCTTCAGGCAAGTTAAATCATCTTTCTTTCTTTCTATGGTAATGAAATAACACAAAATTGATAGCGCTCCATTGTTTTATAATTATGAATTATTTGTGTCTTGGTAATCGGTTTTAAGTTTTTTTATAATTAAATCGAAGGTAATTTGTTAAAAAATATTTTAGTCTTAGATGTTTGTATAAAGTGAAGTTTTAAAATTAAATACAACTTTATATTGATTGTTTAAGTGTGCCTAATTCAGTAGTTTTTATTTGTAAAATAAACTTTTTTAATCTATTAAGATGCTGATTTCTAGAGTTGTTTTTTCTAGCTTAATCCGACAGGATAATGTGTTGTTATTTATGAGAACAAATCTTTATGTTTGCTGTGTGCCTTCAGCTGGTTTTATATTATGACATGGTTAATGCGAGATGTTTGGTTTAATATAAAAGGTGGATTTTTGATCAAAGCTAAATAAAGCATAAAGAAGAGTATGGGTGTGATTAAGTATGCTCATCCGGCATTAAGCAGTGTTTGATAATATTATTCAATATAAATATTTGGCCCAATATAACGAGCATTAATATTTTTCTTTTTTTAGCATGATCAAAATTTGGGTCTGATGTCATTGTAGTCATTAGAGTGCATTTTTTATCCTGCCCTGCCTTTTTAAGCTGCATATAACAGTGCTGTTCTGAATGAAAAATCCATAATATGTAAAAATTTTGGCATAAGTAATTTTTTTAAGCTATATAAAGCCTAGTAGTAATATGAATTAGCATTTGTTTTATCTGGTTTTATCATAAATAGTTGCTGCTGGCTTCAGAAGAATAATAAAGCCGTTTGAAACAGCTTGGAAATTTTCTTTTTTGGAATTTAATCTTTGTAATCTACCTAAATGTATATCAAAACGGCTTTGCCTTTTGGGTGAACAAATGTCTGTATTTATTAATGTCCTTCATAAAGATTAAATATAAGAAGTAAATTGATCATACATGATTAAAAATAGACTGATTGCAAATGAAAACTATGTTAATACGATGAAGAGTGCATTGAGATTATTAATTGTCGATGATTCAAAGCTAATGCGTGAAGCTATAGTGGGGCTATTCGCAGAAGATGAGAATATCATGACGCAGGAGGCTAGTAATGGTTTGGAGGCTCTGGTATTGCTGGATAAATTTAATCCGGATGTAGTCACTCTGGATATCAATATGCCGGGACTGGATGGTATTGGTACGTTGAAACGTATGATGATAGAGCATCCGGTGCCTACGGTTATGTTAAGTAGCCTGACCCAGGAGGGTGCAAAAATAACCTTTGATGCCTTGCGTTATGGTGCTGTTGATTTTGTTTCAAAACCCTCAACAATGTTAAAAACCAGTCGTGAACAACAGATTACGGAAATACGTGGCAGGGTTAAATATGCCGCAGAGGTTGAGTTGGGCGCAATTAAGTATATTCGCCGCGAAGTAAAAAATAATGGAACAGTATCTGGCGCCAGAACTGATACCAGTGATGCGCAATGTAAACAAATTGTGGCTATGGGTGCTGCCGAAGGTGGCTATGGGGCTTTATTAAAAATTATTCCCACGTTACGCGCAGATTCGAATTCGGCCTTTTTAATATCACTTCATGTAGCGTCAGAATTTGTTGATGCTTTTATTGGTTACCTGAACACCTGTAGCCAGATACCGGTAAAACGTGCTGCGAATAATGAAGACATCAGGCCGGGTTGTTGTTATATCAGCAGTGGTGACGATTATATGAGTGTACATAACGAGGTTGATGCTTTCAGTTTGCATATCAGCCCGGCTCCCTTTGCTAATCGCCGTGGGGCGATTGATATGCTGTTATTTTCTACGGCTGAAGCCATCGGTGAGCAGGCGATTGGTGTGATTCTATCGGGTCTGGGTGAGGATGGTGCAGAAGGTTTGGAAGAAATTATGCGCATCGGTGGTACGGCTATCGTTCAGGATCCACATACCTGCTTCTGTAAAGAGATGGTACAGATGGCATTGAATAGAAGTCAGGTTGACTACATTGAAGCGGATGTAAGTATTGGAACTACCATTAATAAAATTATCTACTAGACTGACTATGTAAATAAATATATTTGGTGACAGAAGAACAGCCTGATCATTCAATAAATATACGGTCGATTAGATTATATTTTTATACCAAACCGGTATAAATATGAGGAGTAAAACTGGTGAAAGATAATAAGCAAAGTCTATTTGGGGACATGCGTTTAAGGACAAAGATTGGGTTAAGTTTCGGTGCAATGCTGATGATACTGGTAATAACGGTAGCAATAACGGTATATGAAGTGGACGATATTCAAACTGTATCTGACCGTGTAGCAAATCTACGTACACCTACTGCTGAAGCCAGTTTGAGTTTGCTTAATGGCCTGAACCAGTCTTTAGCTGGATTAAGGGGCTGGATGCTACTGGGTGATCCGAAGTTTAAAGAGGTTAGTCACCGTGCCTGGAGTGAATGGATTGATCCTAATCTTGAGCTTATGGAAAAGCTAACAAAAGAATCCCATGACACAGAAGATGAGAAACGATTTCAGAAGATTAAAGTTGATTTCGCAAAGCTACGCGAATTAGAAAATGAAATTGAAAAAATTTCACATTCAGAAAAAGAAAACCCCGCTTTAAGAATGCTGACTAACGATGCAGCTCCACTGGCCAATAAAATGGCACAGTTAATTACTGATATCATTGATATAGAGGGCCAACAACCTGGTAGTGACCTGCGTAAAGCTATGCTGTATATGATGGCGGATATTCGTGGTACAACCGGTTTAGGGCTTGCTAATCTTCGTTCATATGTAACCTCCGGCGATGATGAATTTAAAAGGGCGTTCGATGACTTGTGGGCGATAAATAGCAAACGTTTTTCTGATCTGCGCCAGCAGTATAAACACCTAACATCTGAACAGAAATCACTCTTTAATCAGTTTAAGATCTCAAGGGATAACTTTAAGGTATTTCCATCGCAGATTTTTAAAATACGTTCGGCTGAGGACTGGAACGTGGCTAATCACATGTTAGCAACAGAGGTTGCACCGTTTGCGGCAGAAATTGAAGAATTATTAGTACAGTCCGTAGAACACCAGTCTGAATTACTGGCATTAGATACCGATCATGTACATGACCGGGTAACTGAATTAGATACATTGGTACTGATATTACTGGCGATAGGTGTGGTGGTTACCATGGGTATTTTTGTTCTGGTAGGACGTGTGATCGTTTCACCGATTCTACAGGTAGCAGAAGCAGTACGTCATATTGCAAATGAACGAGACCTGACGGTATCCGTGCCGGTTCTTGGTAGGGATGAAATTGGCCAGATGTCCGAGGCCTTTAATGACATGATGGATGTTTTGCGTAATTCATTCGGTGTTGTAAATACTACAGCGCAGGAGGTTTCTGTTGGTTCAAATGATGTGGCCAAGCGAGCGGGTGCAAACAGAAAAAGGGCGCAGGGTGAGCTGGAACGTAGCAGAACATCTGAGAAAGTTATTACAGAAATGGGTAATACAGCAGGCCAGGTATCTGTTTCTGTATCAGGGCAGCAACAGGCCGCGCAGGTATCACAAAAAGCCATCGTGGATTTATTGCAGAAAATCGATGGTGTAAGTAAAACCGCTAAAGATCAGGATAATGAGGTGGCATCGGCACTTGGAACGGTAGGTGCAATGGGTGAAACCGGTGCCAAAGTTGTGGCAAACGCACAGGGGCAGGGGCAGATGGTTTTACGTGTAACCGAGTCGATGGGCGAAATGGCATCTGCGGTGGATGATATGCAGAAGGCGGTTGCCCAGGCCACAGAATATGGTAATTCTTCATTGAAAGCGGCTGATGAAGGTCGAGTGTCTGTTGATGCTTCGGTGGAGGGTATGCGTGCTATTGCAGAATCATCCGATCAGATTTCTGAGATCATAGGTGTAATCACAGAGATTGCAGAACAAACCAACTTGCTGGCATTGAATGCTGCGGTAGAGGCGGCACGTGCAGGTGCTCATGGTAAGGGTTTTGCGGTGGTTGCGGACGAGGTTGGTAAACTCGCACAGCGTTCATCTGAAGCAGCGAAAGAAATTACCCAGTTGATTAAGGAATCGACCTCGAATGTAACCGAGGGTGTAAAACTCTCTGATCAGCTGCAGGATGCACTGGTCAAGATCGATGAAGTTGGTAAGTTAAATATTCAGGCAATTGACGCAATTAGTCAGACATCCGCAACATTGGCAATGAGCACCGGTGACGCACAAAAGCTGATAGCAGAATTGAATGCTCTGGCACAACAAATCGGTGAGATGGCAGGTGAACAGGGTGTGCGTCGTAAACAGGCAGAAGCGGCACTGACCAAGCTGGAAGAATACTCAAAACTGATTGTTGGACTGGTTGATGAATCCAACCTGGAAGCGAAACAGGTTTCTGTGGAAATGGATGGTGTAATAAAACGTGGTGAAGAAATGACGAAGATGACTGAAATGCAGACACAACGTTCTAAGGCTATCACCAAGTTGTCAACTGAATCAGCACAGGCTGCAGCACAAACGGTGGATGGTGCGGGTAATGTTGTAAAAGTGACAGAAGCATTGCAGGAACAGTCACAAAATTTAACTGATCAGATCACGCAGTTCAAATTCTAATGATTAGTTTATTTACAAGATGTATTAATACACATAACAAACCACTGCCGGGTCAATATTATGTGTAGTTCCTTAACTAAGGAGTGATTTTAACATGGCTGAAATATTTAACATTGACGAGGCTGAAGACTCCGAAGATGAAGGCTTGATGCAGCTTGTTGGCTTTGGCGTAGCCAGCGAGAAGTTTGGAGTTGATATCCTTATGGTTCAGGAAATTCTTCGTTCTGCAGAAGTGACAGCTGTACCCAATTCCCCCGAGTTTGTTGAGGGTGTTCTTAATCTTCGCGGTAATATCGTTCCGGTCATCGATTTACGTAAGCGCCTTAATCTTTATGATGAAAATAGCTCGCAGAAAAAAAGTTGGGTATTGATTCTAAATATAGATAACAGAATTGTTGGTTTTATTGTTGATCATGTAACTGAAGTGCTGAAGATAGAAGAGAATAGTGTAGAGGCAGCACCGGATATTATTGTTGCGGGCCTTGAGAGTCAATATATACAGGGAGTTTGTAAGATTGATGATGGTTTAATAATTATTCTTGATTTTGATCTTGTGCTGTTCAATGAAGAGCAGAAGGTTCTTGGTGAAATTGGAGATGAGCTTTTATTAACTGAAAGCGAGATGATTTAATGAATAATATCTGTAACTTTTTTTGGGGAGTTTTTGATAATGAGTAGTAAAATTTTAGTTGTCGATGATTCTTCTATTATGCGCAAGATGCTGGTGAAGGTTTTTGAAGAAGCCGGTCACACGATAGTTGGTATGGCAAGCAGTGGTGCTGAAGCAATAAAATTATACAAGGAACTAAACCCGGATCTGGTAACAATGGATATTACCATGCGAGGCATGGATGGTTTAACAGCTGCCAGAGAAATTATAGCAATCGATAGTAGTGCTCGTGTATTAATACTGTCAAATCTGGATGAAGATAAATACAGAGATGAAGTTGATCGTATTGGTGCTATAGGTCTCGCTAATAAACATAATCCAGATCATATACTTGAACTGGTTGGTGAATAAATATTTATTGATGCCTGATTATTAACTTAATTACAGACATACCTGACACAGGATTATGGTAAGAGTATGAGTGAAATAGATTTATCACAGCTTCCGGATTTTATAGTAGAGGCTACGGAGCATCTTGAAGAAATGGAGACTCTTCTACTGCAACTAGTAGAAAATCCTGATGATCTTGATATTCTTAATGAGATATTTCGTCCTGTACATACAATTAAAGGCTCAGCTCAGTTTATAGGTCTTACTAAAGTCTCTGTGCTGGCGCATCGTCTAGAAGATCTTATGGATAAATTGCGTGATGGGAGCATGCAAGCAACGCCACTGATTGTTGAAACCCTGATTGAAGCCAGAGATAGAATCGTTCTGCTGGTAAAAGAGCTAGAGCAGACCCAGCAAGAAGAATCTGCTATTGAAGATCTTATTGATAAACTTACAGTAATTTTAGAAGGTGATGAAAGTTCTATTAAGGTAGAAGCCTCCAATCAACCAGTTCAGCCAGCTCTATCAACTGAAAGTGAAGTGGAGGAGTCGTTATCTTCAGCAAGTGAATCAACGGACGGGGACTATCAGGAAGAAGATGATGAGGAATTATTTTCAATTTACCTGGGGCAGTTAAGAGAACTAACTGCAGTTATTGAGTCGGCGGTAGAGGATATTGATAATGCAGAAGATAAAGAAGCCCGGCTATTAAGCTGTATCGAGGCGGTTAATAAACTAAATTCATCTGCCAATTATATGGGATATGATGAGGCCGCTGATTTTTTTAATGGCTGGGCAGACTCAATAAAGGAAGCACACAAGGCAGTTGCAAAAGGTAATGATATTGCCTTCTCATTTATGGGGTTCTATTTTTCTGAACTGAATCAGCTTTTTCCACAGCTTAACCAACAAGATGATCAGGCAGAGATCAAAGAGCCACTATCTAATGCATCTGATAATAGGGCTGCAGAAATCCAGTCACAATCTCAGGCACAATCCCAGGCACAATCTCAGGCACAACAGTTCACTATGCCTGGTGAAGGCTCTTATGAGGAACATGATGAAGAGCTGTTTTCTATTTTTACCAATCAATTGCAACAACAGGTTACAAACCTGAAATCAATTTTAGCAACTCTCGATGACGCTACAGATAAAAATGACGGGCTCCAGCGATGTATTAACATAATAAAAAAATTAACTGCTTCAGCAAGTTATATGGGTTATGAAGAAATCGCTGATTTTTATGAGGGCTGGACTGAGACATTAGAGTCAGCGGCCAGTTCCTTTTCAAAAGGTAAGGATGTCGCCTTATCTTTTATGGACTTTTATTTTGCAGAATTAAAAAATTATTTTCCACAGCTTGATTTGCAGTATATAGAAAACAACGATGAAGTATTGGAGAGTGATGAAGTATCGGCACCTGAAAATTCTGAACAAATAAAGGTACAAGCACCTGAAACTGATGATATAGAAGCAGCTTTGTCGGCAAGTGCAAATGTTATACAGGACGATGACTTGTTTGGGCGTTTAACTAAGGCACTTGATGCGACTATTCATCAGGTGAGTGAAGCAGAGGTTGAAACATTAAATACTGTTTTTGATGAAATGGTTTCACCTAAAAAAGAAGAAAAGGTAAAGCCTGAAAAAGCAGTCACACCAACAAAACCTGAACGCAGAGTGCCAGCGGGTGACCGGCGTCGTGATGAAAGAAGACTGTTTGAAGAGCGCAGAAAAGAGAGAGAAGGAAAAGACAAAAAATTAAAACGCAGCTTAAGAGTTGATTCAGAGAAAATTGATATTTTAATGAACCAGGTAGGTGAGCTGGTTGTTGATCGCTCTTATTTTGTTCAGCTACTTAATGAGCTGAGCGAGTTGCAACAACATTTAAAAGCAAATCAGAATCTGGATCAGAAAGAGCAGAAAATGCTCAGGACATTTAATTATCGTCTTGGTGAAGCTATATCCGGTTTAGGTCGTACTTCAAATGAGCTCCAGGAAGGGGTTATGAAAATGCGAATGTTGCCCATTTCTCAAATATTCAATCGATATCCAAGATTAGTTCATGACCTAACTCATAATACAGATAAAAAAGTTAATCTGGTCGTCAATGGTGAAGATACCGAACTGGATAAAATGATTGTAGAAGAATTGTCTGATCCATTAATACATATCATCAGGAATGCTGTCGATCATGGTATCGAAAATATGGAAGATCGTAAGCAGGCAGATAAGCAACCAGAAGCAACTTTAGCGCTGAATGCATACCAGGAAAGTAACAATATAGTCATTGAAGTGACAGATGATGGTCGCGGAATTGATAGGCAGAAAATAAAAAATAAGGCGATAGAAAAAGGCTTGTTTAGTGCTGATGAGCTTGATCGAATGCCACCTTCAGAGATAAACCGTATCATCCTCACAGCTGGATTTTCCACAGCTGCAAAGGTTAGCAATACATCTGGACGTGGCGTTGGTATGGATGTAGTGAGAAAAAATATTGAAAAACTAAATGGTTCACTGGAAATTGAATCTAAATCCGGTGTCGGCACCCGTATGCGTGTGAAAATTCCATTAACACTTGCAATCATACATGCCTTAATGATTCGCACAGGTAAGGATGTATTCGCAATTCCATTGGCCAATGTTGATGAAACCGTGCGCATTAATACGGACGAAATATCTACGGTTGAAGGTGTCGAAGTTATTTATTTGCGTGGTCAGACTTTACCGGTGTTCCGCCTGTCATCATTGTTTAGTATCGAGTCTGATCGGAATACTGAAAGGTTGTATGTAGTAATCGTTAGTTCTGGCGGACAAAAAGTGGGTTTTGTTGTTGATGAAATGATGGGTCAGGATGAAGTTGTTATTAAACCGCTGGTTGATTATGTACAGGATAAAAGCGGATTCTCTGGAGCAACAATTGTTGGTGATGGCAGGATTTCACTGATTCTGGATGTCTATGAAATGGTTCGTATTACGGCTGAACGACAGACCAGAAAACACCAGCAACAGACTGCGCGCCTGAAACAAAAAATAAAGCCAAGAGCTAAAACTGATTAATTATAAAAATAGCTGGCTCGTTAACATCGTTTGAAACAAGACCTCATAAAGAAAGATCAGGAATTCTATGGTTGATAAAATTAAAGTTCTCATTGTAGATGATGCTTCGTTTATGATTAAAGCACTTAGTGAGATGCTGGGTTCAGACCCTGATATTGATGTTGTGGGTGTGGCAAAAAACGGCCAGGAAGGTCTGGAAAAAATTAAGGAATTAAAACCGGATGTCATAACTCTCGATGTGGATATGCCGGTAATGGATGGTATAAGAACGGTTCGCCACATTATGATTGAATCACCTGTACCCATTGTGATGTTAAGTTCACTGTTTAATCATGGGGAAATAACGTTTGAGGCATTGAGGCTGGGTGTGGTTGATTTTTTACCCAAACCTTCCGGCGCAATATCAAAAGATATTCATGATGAGCGTACTAAAATTATTGATCGCGTAAAAATTGCAGCAGATGAGAAAATTGATAAGGTACGAAGAGTTAAAGTATGTAAGTTAGATAGCAGAGATCGTTTGACAGAACGCTATGAGTTTCGCCAGCTTGATTATGTCGTCTCTATTGGTACCACATTAGGTGGTCCAAATACGATTATTAATTTGATGTCACAGCTTTCACCTGAACTTCCTGCAGCGGTGGTGGTAATACAGGAAATATCACAGAAAATATTACCTGCCTTTGTTGAGAAGTTTAATGAGTATACCCCGTGGAGAGTAGAAGTTGGAATAGAAGGCACGGTTCTGGAGCAAGGTGTTTGTTATGTCTGTTCATATAATGAACCCTTGGTTGTACAGAATAATCAGAATAGTGAATATTGCCTGGTGTCAGGAAATAATCCTCATGAACCTTTAAATGATTTGTTTTCTTCTGTAGCAGAGGCATTTAATGAAAATGCAGTTGGTGTGCTATTAACAGGCATTGGTAATGATGGTAGCAGAGGGTTTATGTCCATAAAAGAAAAATCAGGTACAACAATAGCGCAATCAACTGAAACATGTGTTTATCCAAACCTGACACATTCAGCTATTGAGAGTGGTGTAGTCGATACCGTTATTAGTGCAAATCAGTTGGCAGGTCAAATTGAGTTAACCATAAACGGTAAGCATAATGATTAATATGTTTAGTTGTTTAACTATGCAGGAAATAGTTTAATGAGAAGCAGTCTATGATTGTAACCTGCAATAACTGTAAAACTCGTTATAATATTAATGAGAGTGCTATTAAAAAGGCCGAAGTTAGCGCCAGGTGTGCAAAATGTAAACAGTTGTTTACTGTGCGCAAGAGTGTAGAAAAAGTATCATCTAGCAGTGCCGTTGTAATTGGTCAGACAGAAGAAACCCTGCCGATAAAAATAGATGGAATAAATGCATCTGATGTAAATAAAAATGCCAAAATAATTTCTGTTTGTAATCAGAAAGGGGGAGTGGCAAAAACGACAACCGCACTTAATCTTGGTGTTTCACTGAGCTTGCTAAAAAAACGTGTGCTCATTATTGATTTTGATATTCAGGCAAATTTAACATTGCTTATGGGGTATAAAGACGCAAAATCATTTTTTGAGGTTATACACTCAAAAGACACCGGTTTATCAGAATATATTATAAAGACAAAGTTAAATATGTGGCTGTTGCCGTCAAATAGCAAAATGGCTTTGTTGTCAAAGACGCATTTACAGGATGAAAATTTTGAATATCTATTACGTGATAAATTAAAAACGGTTAGTCAGTATTTCGATTATATAATAATAGATACACCTCCTTCTGGGGATTTCTACACACTTAATGCGCTACTAGCCTCAGACATGGCAATTATTCCAACTCCGTGTGAATACCTCTCCATGCAAGGCGTTAATCACATCGTAAATATGATTAATGTTATTCGTGAAAAATCTGATCACGTACTTGATTATAAAATACCTATTACAATGTTTGAGACGGATAATACGGTTTCAAGAGTCGTTTTAAAGAAACTGAAGGATGAATATACAGATCATGTATTTGTCACCATGATTGAAAAAGATTCAAAAATTCAGGAATCTCAAATAGTCCATAAACCTACAATATACTACGATAAGGAAAGCCGTGCGGGAAGGCAGTATTATAATTTAGCAAAAGAGCTAATAAATCTATAGAGCCTTTGCCTGCAGAAGTTAAACCTAATTATGATATTTCAAAAAAAATTTTTATATCCTGTTTTCTCGTTTGTGGTAATTGTTCTTTTGTGGCAATTAGTCGTTTTATATAGCGGCTGGAGTGAACAGGTATTTCCAGGCCCTGAAGCCGTTCTTAATAGCTTTTTTGAGCTGCTTATGAATGGTGCATTATTTAATCATTCGGTCGCCAGTTTATATAGAGTAACTATAGGATTTTATCTTGGTGCCTTTTTTGGTATACCGCTTGGTATTGTTATTGGACGAGTTGAGACTATAAAATTACTGGTAAATCCGGTTATCCAGTTTTTACGTCCCATATCACCTCTGGCCTGGATTCCTTTGGCAATGTTGTGGTTTGGTATAGGTGATCAACCCGCTATTTTTCTCATTTTCCTCTCAAGTTTTTTTCCGATTGTGGTTGCTACTGCTATTGCTGTTGCTTCAATAAATCCAATCTATTTTCAGGTTGCATCAAATTTTAATTTGTCACGTATCGAAATGATTACAAAAATTGTTGTGCCAGCAATCGTGCCTGAGGTAGTAACAGCATTACGTTTAACCATTGCGATTGCCTGGCTGGTAGTTGTTGCTGCTGAGATGATAGCCGTACAGTCTGGCCTGGGGTACCTGATTCTTGATTCAAGAAATGCTTTACGCATGGACTATGTCATGGTGGCCATGATTGTTATAGGCATTATTGGATTAATACTCGATATTATTATGTATAAACTGGGCCGGTTAGAACCAATAGTAGCATCAATGGAACATAATTAATGAAGGTTAATCATGGGTAGAATTAAAATCGAAGGTCTAAGTAAAAGCTACGTTAACAAACGCAGCAAACGGCGTGACCCCCACGACCCTGAGAAAAAGGGTGCTGTGATTAAGGTTTTTGATGATATTAATCTTGAATTTGACGATGGTGAAATGGTTTGCATTCTGGGTCCATCTGGTTGTGGTAAATCAACTTTGTTACGGATTATGGCAGGATTTGATCAGGCATCTTCAGGTAGAATTTTAATTGATGGAGAAGAAACGGTAAAAACCAGCCCGGATCATGTGTTTGTTTTTCAGCAAAATGGCTTATTACCGTGGATGACCGTCTGGCAGAATGTTGAACTAGGCTTAGGCCATATTGATGATGAGGCAGAAAAAACTGAGACCATTCAGGAGTATATAGATATGGTAGAGCTAGATGGCTTTGAGCATCATTATCCAAGTCAGCTCTCAGGTGGCATGCAGCGACGAGCAGAGTTAGGCAGAGCATTGGCAGTCAACCCTGATGTGCTTTATATGGACGAGCCTTTTACTGGACTTGATTATCTTACGCATTTAAAAATACGCGAAGAAGTGATTAATATGCATAGTTTTATTGGTAAGACGATGGTGATGGTAACTCACTTTATTGATGATGCATTAATTATGGCTGATCGTATTATTGTAATGAATGAGAGACCGGCAAAAATCATGATGCAGCGTAAGCTGGATTTTTCGCGTCCGCGAAATATAGAAAAAGAACCCGGATTAAGAGAACTACGAGACGAAGTGTTTATGATGCTCGGTGTAAGTTATGTTGCATAAATTAAAAGATATTTCTATTGTCTGGTTTATCTTTTCAGGCATGATGATATGGCTTGTTTTTATTTCCTATATGCACTTTTTACTTAACACTGAGCATAGTGAACGTAGGATAATATCTTTAGGTTATATGCCCGTTGTAACGAATATGGCAGCACCGATACTCGATTACGCGAGTAAAAATACCGGTGATATTCGTTACAAAGCTATTAAGTATTCTTCATTTGCCGAAATGGCAGAGTCATTACGAAATGGTCAGATAGAAGCGGCGTTTATGATCGCACCTCTCTCAATAGTGCTCAGGCAGCAGGGTGAGGATGTACGGGTGGTTTATATAGGAAATCGTCATGAGAGTACCTTTGTTGCCCGTAAGGCGTTAAATGTAAAAAGCCTGAATGATCTGATAGGTAAAACTGTCGCTGTCCCCATGCGCTATTCAGGTCATAATATTAGTCTACTTAAATTAATTGATGAAAAAGGTCTGACGGGGCGTATAAATGTAGTGGAAATGAATCCACCTGATATGGCGGCTGCATTATCAACTGGCTCACTTGATGCCTATTATGTTGGTGAGCCATTTGCTGCACAAACACTCAAAAGTGGTGATGCGGATTTAGTTTACTATGTTGAAGATGTGTGGCCCGGGTTTATGTGTAATCTGGTTGTTGTTCGCCAGGATTTTATAGATGAAAATCCTTCTATCGTAAGGGAGTTTGTTCAGGGGGCCGTTCGTTCAGGGCTTTGGGCAAAGAAAAACACAAAAGAAGCAATTAAAATTGCAGTAGATTACTGGAATCAGTCAGAAAGTTTAGTTGAGTATGCGCTGACAACACCTGCAGATAGAATTATATATAATCAATATGTGCCAGTTGAGAAAGAGCTTCAATATATGGCTGATCTTATGAAACAATTTAATTTGCTGGAAAGTAATGACATTACAGGCCTGGTAGATGACCAGTTTGCAAAAACAGCCTATTTGGGCAAAATTTCAACGCTTGAAAGTATCATATCTATTAAACGTGATTAAAAAATCACGAAATTCAACGCTATTTTACTGATAAAGGCGTCAATTTTTTATCAGTGATCTATAATAAATGTAATATATTTATTTGATTTATATAGAAATTTCAAATATCGGTATAATTCAATATACTGTTAGAGTTAAATTAATTTTTGTATAAAAGTCTTATTAAATATAAAGCTATTGTCGATGGACCACTAACTGTTATCTTTAAGATTGAGGTATAGGGATAATGCCGGGGATCAGCAGGAAATCTTCGCGTCGGCTAAATAGCACGAAAAAGAGGGGTAGCGGGTGTGAGTATTGGACTTGTACCGTGTCATGATTGGCTTTCAAATAGTAATGGGTGTATATAACTTAAAAGTAATTTGGATAGTGGTATTAGTGGTTTCATAATTCTGCCACAGAAAAAAAATAAATTAATATGGGTAGTGTAGAGGCCACAGTGTGCAATATAAACAAGCAGTAAAAAATTTTGTAAATGCTCTTGCTAAATATATTGAAAGTAATATGAATGGCAGTGTAGTCATTATGGGTGATCATGATGGTTGGGGGAAAGTCATCATTGAAAAAGCGGAAGTCGTTTCAATTAACTATGGCATCTATCGGGGTATGCAGGTATTGCCTGAGCTTGCAAAGCTGAATGAACTCAGGTTTATGTTCAGAGAGGCAAAAACAGGTGAAGGCGATAGTGATGAGGCATTTGCAAATGCGGGTTCAGCACGCATAAGTAATGAGGAGTTTTTTACATATTTTGGATTTAAAGTTCCACACGTTAGTGATGTTGCAGTCAATTCTGCAAAAAAAGCGGCACTTACTTCTGCAGTTAAAGAAGCCGATAAAAACAGGAAAATTAAAAAACATACACGGGGGTCTTTCCGTGAAAAAGTGCTTATTGTTGACGACAGTGTCATTGCCAGAAAGGCAGCTTCAGTACCTTTGATAGAGTATGGATTTGATGTTTTTGATGCTAATGATGGTTTTGATGCCCTTGGTAAACTGGAAAAAGAAGTGCCAGACCTTATTATTCTGGATTTGATTATGCCCGGCCTTGATGGTTATAAGGTTATAGATTTATTAAAACGTAATGATAAATTTAAAGACATACCCATTATCATGGTCACCTCCAAAGATAGTTTAATGGACAGGGTAAAAGGCAAAATGAGCCCTACGGATGCTTATATAACTAAACCGTTCAAAGAGGGTGTTTTGTTAAAGACGGTTATTAATCTTTTAAAAGCACATAAAGAATCATAAATTTAAAATTTGCGTTTATTTATTACACGCAGTCCTGTACTCCACCCCCTTTTTTTGGACCATACTTTGTGTTTTCAAAATGTTCTCGGTATTTAAATGTGAACTAAAACTTTTGATAATAAAAATTAAGACGAGCGCATTCGACTCGTTAAAACATTTTATGTGTTTAAATAGCCTGAAAAATAAGGTGTATACCTGTTAGTGTCATTAGATAGATAAAGCTTTGTTTGAGAATACGTTCATTAATGCGGCGAGAGATATGTGCGCCAATTTGGCCACCTATGAGTGTTCCGGCAGCGCCCCAGGCAAAGTATTTCATATGAATAGTGTCAGCTACGAAGTAGTGGATTAGTGATGCAACGAGTGCCAGTAAAAACATCATTGGAATTACGGTAGCAATAGATGTGGTCATATCAAGTTTGAGACGGTTACGCAGGGCGGGTATTAGCCATTCACCTATACCGAGTGATAGTGAGCCGTGAATAAAGCCGAAAAATGCAGGGATAGGTAATATTGGTGCTATTTTTTCCTTGATGTAGTTTTGCGAGGTGGTATCAATAATATCCTCCTGAATATCCTCCTGGCTAGTAACAAATAATATTGCCAGCGTCATACTCATAATGCCCAGAGCCATCTGTACAGTTTCCTGGGGCAGATTAACTGTGATAAAACTGCCGATAATGACGCCGGGAAGTGCGACCAGGAAAAAAAGCAAAGATAAACGTGTTTTGACCAGACCGGCACGATAATAGGCGACGGAACCACTACCCATACCCACAACCTGAATTAAAAGCGATGTTGTTATCGCCTCCTGAGGTGTTAGGCCATAGGCGAAAATAAGTAAGGGTGTCCACAGGATGCCGCCACCTATGCCAACTGCCATTGAAGTTGTAGCAATGAAAAGCCCACTTAAAACTAAACCCAGCTCAAGCATTATCATCTATCTCTGTATGTAGTAGCTGGAAAGAGTCAGCAAATTCAATGAGTGAATTAAGATTGAATTGTATTTCCTTAATATCATCACTGCTTATATCTATATTGTCTTTGAGTTTAGCATCCAGTGTGTTGACTTTGTTCAGGGTTTGCATTGCAGTTATACAGGTGAAAGAAGCGGATTCCTGCAGGTTACTGGTGAGTTCATTTATAGCTTGTCCTACCATGCCTATTTCATCATGTGAGCCGATTTCAATTACCTGACTCAAGTCTCCTTCATTTATTGATTTTGCCACATCAGCCATTTTTTGTAGGGGTAAAGTTATGTTTTTTATAAACATAGTCATTACAATGGCTACGACAAGTGTTAAAACGCCAAACATAATAACAATCTTATTGCGTAGTTGCGTTAAAGCGGTGGGTATGTTGTTGTCTAAAGGTTGCAAGGTGCTACTTATTACGGTTTGGTTTGGAGTGTTACATATTTCATTTTTAAGGTTATCTCTTTGCATCTCAAAGAAGAATTCCACACCAATCATTATTGCTGCAATTGCAATAAGTAAAAAATAATTGAGAAGTTTTATTATGAGTTTGTGTTTCATGCTGTATTCACTGATTAGGTTTATTTATATTTAATGTCACTAGTGTCCCGTTAATCTTTCTACATATCAACGGAGAGCTTGAATTAATAAAGTTTTTACATGTAATTAAACAAGTGAGACATAAAAATAACTAATCACATATTCGTTATCTTCGACAAAAACATTCGGAGATAACTATAACTTTGAGTTAACGGGGTATTAGTGACTTAATGTATATTTTAACATTTCTATTTGGATAAAAAGTTTCATTATGGCGCGATTTATATGCTATAAAAAAGTATATTAAATAAATGTAAGATTATTTTTAATGATGTGTTAAATAAATTATGATTCAATGTTATTTAAAAAATTACGTAAATCGGCGCATAAAAGTGACTGACTTAGCTTGTTTAATACTGCCCAGAAGTGATATGCAATAAATTATATTATATTATATTATTAATATAGCCTACTTGAATATCTCATTTAAGGCTGTTTTTATTTTAAACCAATGGCATCAAGTAATTTTTGGCTATTTATGGGTTTTGACAAACATTCTTCAGCGCCTGAATCTAAAATAATTTTTCTATTTTCTTTTGTGTTGCAGCCCGTTATAGCAATAACTCGTATGCTTCTGGTTAGAGGTGAAAGTTTTAGCAGGTTGCAAATATCAAAGCCATCGAGATCGGGCATCATGATATCAAGCAGAACGATGTGTGGTTTAAATGTTTTAATTTTTGAATGAGCTTCCTCAGCATTATTTGCATAGTCTGCCTTAATTTTATGGTCTTGAGCATTTAAGAATTCCAAAAGATAATTGGTCACCGATGTATCATCATCTATAATTAAAATTTTTAAAAAATCTTCTTTTGGCTCAAACAGAGTAATGTCGAATTTACAGGCGAAACGCTCAACCTCTTCTCTTAAAAAAAACTTTGGGCCACCGGGATCATCATGAACCGTCTTTAATTTACCATCATGTACCATTTTTCGAACCATAATGGGCGACATTGATAATAATAACCCAACATCAATGGGAGTTAGGTAGTTATCTTCCTGATCCTCAATGTTCTCCGGCATGATTTTTAGTCCTATGAATTTCTTTCAAGCGCTAGTTTCTAGTTTCACTAGTATTCCTATATTTTAGTATAAATAATTTAAAAAATAGTCAATGCCATATAAAAAGTTGTTTGGATGGACTAATTTTTGCTCTAAATCATACAATATTCACAAAATGAACAAAACGTCTGAACTTATTCAAGATTTTGCTCCGATAAGATTCTTTTGCTGATCCAGTACTTGTTTATACTCGTACGCTCCTGAATAGTCAGCATGTAATTTAATGCATCCTGCTTGCTGGTAAATCCTTTAATTCGAATTCGGAACCATATCTTGCCATCAATATTCACCTGTTTAACTTCAGCGGGTATGTTCAAGTTATTCAGAAAGTCAGTTATGTCTTTTGCGGGCTCTATGGTCCTGTTTATAGAACTCAGGTTGAGTGACCACTCGTATAATTTGGGTTGCTCAAAAATGGTTTCATTATCTGATGTAGGACTGTTAAGTCCTGGTTCTACAGGTTGATCGTTTATTTTATAAAGGTCTACTGATTCGAATTCATCATGTGGTTTAAAGGCGAGTGTACCATTATCGCTTATATTCTTATCTTCGATTGTAGATGTAGCATTACTGTCAATCTGTTCAGGCTCATATATGCCCTGCTGTTGGGTAACTTCATTATCAGCTACACCATTAACCGCACCGTATTCAGAAAAATCATTTACTGGATCGGCCTCTGCATAATCTGCCTGGTTGAAATCTGTACTGGTAGTAAATGTAGCCTGAGAGGTGTCCTGAGAGGCGTCATGAGACGAAGCTTCGGTGTCGCTTAGGCTGCCTTCCGGGGAATATTCAGTGGGTTCCTGATAAGTTGTATCCATCGGCTCTGTTTCAAATCGAGTTATTTCGGCATGATCTGACAGGCTGAGCTCAGTAGTGGGCTGTGATGATGTTTCTGTGTTGCTATCAGGGGTGTACTTAGTGGGCTCCCGAACTGAAATATTTTTCGGATTTTTGGCTATGGAAGCAATGATAGGCTTACTTTTAATTGTGTCTGTATGAAGTTTTTCAGTTTTTAATTCGTCACCAGTAAAATACACCCAGCTTGCAAAAGCAATAGTCGCAACGGTTGCGGCAAGGGTTAAGTTTGTTGTGGTTTTACGCGAAGAAGTTTTATCTGTGTTGTCTGATACCGATGTTGTGTTTCTCTCTAGCGTTGATGTGTAGTCAGGTGTTGGCATTCTGGAATAGGTAGTTTTATCACTATATTTTTCATTTTCTTTTTCATTTTTATTTTCTATGGGTTTTCTGGTAACTGGAGAAGGTTTTTTTGTACAGGTTTTTATGTTTTCTAATGTGTTGTCTATAGAATCAATAATATCTTCAGGTGTTTTCTCAGAATAATATAAAAACGCATCAGCTTTATTTTCTAAAGCCTGTAAAGAGACTTTAGATTCTACTAATGTATCTTCGTGGTTAATAACTTCTGAAATCGTCTCATCCGTCGAAATATCAGTTTCTGATTTAAGGCTGCTTAATAAGCTTTCCAGATTATCCGATGAGTCTTCATGGCCTGATAATAGTGGTGCAAGGTCATCAGTTACAGATGATTCAGTTTCGGTATCTTCAGTAGATTTTATGGTTTCAATAATTGATATGTTTTCAATACTGGAGTCAGCTGTTTTGTTGAGAATGGAATCTATTAATTCATCAGAATCATTTTCTTCAGAATTATTTTCTTTCAAATAATCTTCTTCTAAATAATCTTCTTCTAAGGGGAGGGGGTTACTGAATATTGGGGTGTCAGAAGCATTTTCTATTAATGCATCAATAGCAGATTCGTCTTCGTCATTTAATATGCGTTCTACTATAGAAGTATCAGAGTTTTCAATATCATCTTCAGAGCTGTCGGCTAAGTCTGTTCTGTCATCCTGATCAATAGAGTATAGATTAGTGATTTCTGATTCTAGCTGATCTAGTGAAGAATCGGCTTCATATAATGAAGTCGTTAAAAGTGTATCTTCTTCACTCAAATCTATACCTGATTCTTCTGTTGATTCACCATCTACGTATATATTATCTGTATCTGGGATTTCTAAATTTATGTCATAACCAAGAATATGATTTATTTCATCGAGTGTAGTTTCAAATTTATCATGGGTTATATTTATTAAAGTATCATTAAATGCGTTATCAATGAAAGAGATATCTTTTGTATTATCGTCATCGCCTTTTTTTAATGATTGCCATAAATCTTCGATTTTTATTTTTTTTTCAGGTTGTTCATTGATGGCTGGCCAGATAGAGGATAGCTCATCCCATAGGTTTTCAAGTTTAACTAATTTCTGGTCTAGTTGGTTATTTGTACTATCTTCAGCTTGTGATAAATATACTGAACTATCATGTATATCTATATCATGCACATTGTTTATGAGTGATTGACTGTCCTGGTATTGATCGCCAAGAATGGTCTTTAGTAGGTCAGCTTCTGTCTCATCATTAATATTTTCAATTTTATTTGTGTTAACTTCATTTGCAGTGTTTAACGTACCTATATCATCTATGGGATCATCTATGGGATCATCAACGGATGAAGGCTGATTTTTATAGCCTGCATCGTTAAGAATGTTTTGTACGATGTCATTGATATCTGTTTCATCATTATGATCAATCGCATTGATAAAATCTTCATCACCATCATTTAAAGAGTTTGTGCTATCTGCGGGTGAAGGCTGATTTTCATTATCATTATCGTTAAGAATGTTTTGTAAAAAGTCGTCGATATCTGTTTTATCATCATCGTTTAAAGCATCTGTGATATCTGCAGGTGATGCCTGATTTGTATTTTCTTCTTCGTTAGAGATATCTGACAAAATGCCATCAAAATCAGTTTCATCATTGTGGTCAATATCATTGTTTAAAGTCTCCATATAATCAGTGGGTGAGTAACTGGGCTGATCATCAAGTATGTCTTGTATTAAATCATCGGCCCCAGTTTTATTGTTTTTATTATCAGTATTATCATGCAATATATCTTCAACGTTAAGCATTGAGCTTTCTTTCTTAGGAATATCTATATTGTCATTATTCTCGGTTGAACTTTCTGTAAGTGATCGTAGATATACATCATTAGATGTATTTTGATTTTCAGAATTATGTGTTGAATTATTTTTTTTCATGTTCGCTATGAGAAAAATTCTGGGCTGATCCTGCTGTCTGTTGTACCGTTTATAAATTATTGATAAATATAGTGAAATAAATAAGTGGATATCTCTGTCTTATTTTCATATATAAATATAGTGCATGGAAGTGGCGTTTGCTTATTTTGTAGCCAGGTATAGAGTAATTAACAGTTTTTAATAAAAAGATGCATATCTTTCCTATACTTACTATTTATATAGAAGGTGAATTGCGCTACCTGTAAAGAGTCATAGAATCAGAATTTAGAACCGGGGGGTAAAAACACCATCTAGCCAGGATCTTTAGCTATTTTCGGCATAAATGAGAATTTTTGTTATTAAAGAATATGCATATTTCAGTGTGTATTATTAGTAAAAGCCACACCCCAATAAGAGAAGTTATATGTTTCCATTAGGTCAAAAATCGGTTAATCATGATGACCAGCAAGCACAGCTTATTCTGATCGCGGAGGACGATCCTGCGCAAAGACTTATCTTGAAAACGGTATTAGAAAAAGAAGGCTATCGTATACTCGAAGCCAGCAATGGCATTGAAGCACTATCTCTATATAAAAAATATAGCCCTCAGATGGTACTTCTGGATGCTGTTATGCCTGAGTTGGATGGTTTTGAAGCCTGTCGGCAAATACGTGCGCTTGAAGGGGGAAGGGAAGTACTGATACTGATGCTTACAGCCCTGACTGATGATGAATCAGTCAGACATTCATTTGAAGTGGGTGCAGCTGACTTCATTACCAAGCCTATTTGCTGGTCAGCATTAACGGGTCGAGTAAAGTATTTATTGCAAGTCAAAATTGCAGAGAGGCGCCTTAAACAAACAGAAGATCAGCTTCTACATTCACAAAAGCTTGAAGTTGTAGGTAATTTAACAGAGGGGATTTCACATCATTTTAATAATCTACTGGTCACGATTGTAGGTTATACAGAGATGTTGCTAAATGGCTATGCAAAAGATGATGAAGAGAAACAAACTCGGTATTTGCAGGAGGTTTACACAGCATCTCTAAAGGCAAGTGAACTCATAGCACAAATGCAGTTTTTTAGTGATGGCGGTGAAAGTGAGTCTAAACCATTAATGCTCAATCAACTGCTTGAAGATGTAATGGGAATTCTGCGTTCTACGCTGCCATCAAGCATCGAACTGCATATGCAACAGGAGGATAATTTACCCGAGGTAAAAACTGATGCAGGGTTATTTCATCAGATAATGATGAATATGGTGATTAATGCCAGAGATGCCATGAAAAGTTCTGGTGACCTTTATATTGAGTTGAAACGTGTTGATATTAGCAATGCAGAGTGCTCTTCCTGTCATCAGTCCTTTCAAGGTGATTATTTGGAATTGATGATCAGAGATACGGGAGCAGGTATTGATAAGGCTAAAATAAAACGAATATTTGAGCCTTATTATACAACCCAACCTATCGGGCAGGGTAGTGGTATGGGACTATCAGTGGTGCATGGCATTATGCATAATCATGCTGGACATATACAGGTGGATGTAGAGCCAGGTCAGTACACAGCATTTAAGTTATATTTTCCTGTTGCAGATGCTGAGCAGCTGCCTTCTGATGAAGCAAACGATAAACCTGAAAATTTTTCTGAACTAATATCCAATGCACGAATACTACTGGTTGATGATGAAGAGGCCGTTGTAAATTTTGAGATGGAATTTCTTAATGTTAATGGATATCAGGTAACTTATTTCGTCGATCCTGATGATGCTATTGTCGCCATTACTAAAGCACCCGAAGCCTACGATCTGGTAATAACAGATAAAGTCATGCCGCATATAGATGGTTTAGAGCTTGCCGGTGCAATAACTGCTATTCGTCCAGATTTGCCTGTTATTTTGTGTACCGGTAATAAAAATTTGTTGCCAGATATTAACCTGGAATGTGTTGGTGTTCGGGCTTTACTTACTAAACCAATTAAAGGAAGTGATTTGCTAAGTGCAGTTGAAAAAGTGTTGATTAAATCACGAAGTGAAAAAGTTAAATAAGCATCGGTTTGATGTTTAATGGTGTTACTCGAAAACTTTTTTCTTTAATTGAACTGCAGATTCAATCATACAGGCCAAGGCTTTTTAACCTTTGGTATAGCTTTAGAGCTACGATTCATCAATTCTGTCCTTAGTGACATTACCCAACGGGGAAGCTCCTCATCTGGGCTGAGTTTTGCCTTTTTTTTGAAATCAGGAGAATTGCATGAACTCACAATTCTCATTTTCTGTTGATCAAAATAAACTATTTGACAATATGCCACGAGAAACTTTAGATCTACACGCGCTACATGAATACCCTGCAGAATGGTTTTACGAATTACAAGATTTAATGTCGTCAGTTACGGATTAACAATATAATCTATATATCCAGTATTAAAGAATTTATTGGTGAAAAAGTAATTATTAAAGACTGTTGGCAGGTTGGAAATGACGATTTAGCTCAATAAAATTCATTTTATTTTTTTGATTAATTTATTAAAAACTATTTTTCTATGTACTTCCGTCATACTGTATAAAACTAGGAATGTTAATGTTTTGTTAATATCCGTTTTGTGTGGATAGCAGACCTGTATCGCTTATACGTATATATGCCTGAAAATTGATATATATATATATATGGCCAGCTTTTAGTATTAATAGCGCGCAGAAGTTATGGTGCCAATTGGCATCCAATCTATGGTTACAGAAATGTTAGGGGTCAATGATGCTATTCATAACTTTATAGTTTTGACTTTATTTTTTATAGCAGGGTGTAGAAGAAATTGTTGCTATTTAATTTTCGACTATATTAGTTAAGAATGTTTTTCAATCGATTAACTTTCTATTTTATTCGTCTATCTTTCGTCATCTCAGCTTAACTAACATTAAATCAGTTATTGCTTAGCGGGTTGCGGAGTCTACTAACAAGGTCATTACTTTACGCCAGCCTGCTTCCGATTGTGGACCAGCCTGTTTAAACACTTTTTCAAATCGTTTACGCTGTTCGCCGGATAATTCAGCCTCTAATTTTTCGCCCTTTTTAGTTAAGCTAACACGTTTAACGCGTTTATCTGCTGTATCTACTTTTACATTAATATAGGCGTCCTCAGTTAACTGTCGTAACGGGCGATTCAAATACTGTTTGCTTACCCCCATGACTTCCAGTAACTCATTTATGCTGCTTTGTGGATGACGGGCAATAAAATATAAAACCCGGTGGTGTACACGTGAATAGGTCATTTCAGCCAGGCGTTCATCGGGTTTTTCGGTTAGGGTCCTAAAGCCAAAGTGTATGGCTTCCAGTGCCTGATTGAGTTCATCTTTACGAGTATTTTTCATGGCAGGGCTGTTTTAGTCAACGATGTTGACATAATAACAGATTGCATGTAAAAATATAGGTCATCTATATTGACTATTAATTATAAAGGAAACCCCATGAGCACAGAAGGTATTTGCTGGATTAATAACGACATCATTCCGCTACAGAATGCATGTATATCAGTAATGGATCACGGCCTGCTTTATGGTGATGGTGTTTTTGAAGGTATTCGATTTTATAACAACAAACTTTTTTTACTGGAGCCCCACCTTAAACGTCTCGAAGCTTCGGCAAGTGCGATTGCCTTAACGTTACCAAAGAAACAACACGAATTAATACAGATATTACAAACGGTTGTTAATGCTTATGAGAGTCATCAGGGGTATATCCGGCTAATTGTAACCCGCGGTAAAGGCCCACTGGGTATCAACCCTGCGCCGTGTAAGCAGCCTGAGTTAATTATTATTGCAAGTCCGCTTACTATGTCTGATGAGCAGGCGCAGAAAAAAGGTATCAGCTGCATAATTGCATCTACCCGACGCATACCTGCGGATTGTCTTGATCCGCGCATTAAAAGTTTAAATTATCTAAATGCCATAATGGCACGTATTGAAGCAAATAATGCTGGGGTAGAAGAAGCGCTGATGTTAAATCAGCAGGGCTTAATTACGGAAGGAACCGTCGATAATGTTTTTATTGTTAAAGATGAAGCGCTATATACCACGCCGTCAATTGATGGTTCGTTGGCAGGTATTACTCGTGATCTGATTTTAAAGCTGGCAGCCAGTGCCAGAATAACAACGCATATAAAATCAATGGCACCCTATGATATTTATGCCGCAGATGAATGTTTTTTAAGTGGTACCGGAGCAGAATTAATTCCAGTCAATGAAGTTGATGGACGCAAGTTTGATACATGCCCCGGGCCGATATTTAAACAGCTTAAAATTCTGTATCAAAATAGTTTAAAGCAAATTAACAGTGACCTATAAAATCTCTGTATAAACGCTTTCACCTCAGAGCTTTAAACGACAGTGCAGTGTTGTAGAAGGCTATACTTTTTTAATTTAGTAAACAAACAGGCAGCAGCAACCGTCCACAAGAACCCTTGATAAAGAAAAAAGTAAATCTGGCAGTATAAAGCCGGCGTACCCATTAATATTTTGCGTTAAAAGTTGGCGAATTACTTGAAGGTTTACGGCGTGCTTTTTAAAAAGTTATAGTGTGACAAGTATTGCATGTGTCACCTGTAAGGTTTAGTTAAAAAGTGTGAGGTGACTTACCAACACCTCACACTGATTAAGCTATCTTCGGTTTAAATCCCCAGCCCTTTGGCAACACCTGCACCATATGCCGAATCGGCTTTAGTGAAGTGAGTCAGCTGGCGTTGCTGTATTTCCCGTGGCACACCCTGCATAGCAGCGACTATATTGTCGATAAGCCGTTGCTGCGCTGCCGCATCCATTAAGCGGAACAGGTTCCCGGCCTGGGTGTAGTAATCGCCCTCAAGTCGGTGGTCGTAACGATCCGCATCGCCATCAATGCGCAGGGGTGGCTCGCTGTAACTCGCGTCATCCTCTGCACCGCCGAAACTGTTGGGCTGATACACCGGCGTTGCTGCACCATTGTCATCAAAGCGGGTTTTACCATCGCGATGATAGGTGTGCACCGGACAACGTGGCCGGTTTACATCCAGCGACCCGTGGTTCACACCAATACGATAACGATGTGCATCCGGGTAAGCCTGCAGGCGTGCCTGTAACATCCTGTCCGGTGAGGCACCCAGTCCCGGTGGCAGGTTTCCAGGGCCAAAGGCAGCCTGTTCTACTTCTGCGAAGTGATTAGTCGGGTTACGGTTCAGCTCCATTACACCCACTTCAATCAGCGGGTAGTCTGCATGTGGCCAGACTTTAGTCAGATCAAACGGGTTAATGCCATAATGTTGCGCATCCGTTTCAGGCATAATCTGCACCTTCAGTGTCCACTTTGGATTATCACCGCGTTCAATGGCTTCATGCAGTTGTTGTCGGTGGTAGTCTGCATTCTGTGCTGCATGGTTTGCGGCTTCCTCAACACTCATGTTTTTGATGCCCTGTTGTGTTTTAAAGTGCCATTTCACCCAGTAGCGTTCACCTTCATTATTCCACAGGCTGAATGTATGGCTGCCAAAGCCATCCATATTCGCCAGTGTTGCCGGGATGCCCCGATCACCGAACAGCCAGGTGACCTGATGCAAAGATTCCGGGCTCAGTGACCAGAAATCCCATTGCATTGTGCCATCGCGTAGACCAGTTGCCGGGTGGCGCTTTTGCGAGTGAATGAAGTCCGGGAATTTGCTGGGGTCTTTAATGAAGAACACTGGTGTATTGTTACCCACCAGATCCCAGTTGCCTTCCTGCGTGTAAAATTTCACCGCAAAGCCACGGGGGTCGCGCACCGTGTCCGCTGAACCCAGCTCACCGGCGACGGTAGAGAAACGCACAAACAGCTCACACTCATTGCCAGCCTTGGCAAACAGGTTGGCGCGGGTGTATTTGGAAAGGTCATTGGTGACTTTAAATGTTCCATAGGCACCGGCGCCTTTGGCATGCACAACACGTTCTGGCACACGCTCACGATTAAAATGCGCGAGCTTCTCAAGCAAATGCACATCCTGCATTAATAGCGGGCCACGCGGGCCGGCGGTGATGGAATTCTGGTTGTCTGCGACGGGGCAACCTGCTGCCGTTGTCATAACTGTTTTTTTCTTGCTCATCGTATTCTCCAAATATGTTTTTTATTTGTCGTCAGTATGTTGTTTAAAACCGGTTTGCACCGGACATGGATCAACAATAATGCAAATTAAAATATTGTTGAAATCGTTTAAATTGATTATATTGATAGGTATTACCTATTTATATAAATTCTAGATAAACGATTAGGACAGTCACCAAGCATATGAATCTCAGGGACCTTAAATATCTGGTTGCAGTCGCCGACACACAGCATTTCGGGCAGGCGGCAGAGCAGTGTTTCGTTAGCCAGCCAACCCTCAGCGGGCAGATAAAAAAACTCGAAGAGGAACTGGGTGTCAGCCTGTTTGAACGTAGCAAACGTTCGGTGACAACCACGGATCTGGGGGAGGCCATTGTGGCAAAGGCCAGGGAAATTCTTGAGCAAGCCGAGGCATTGCGTCAGTTGGCTCGGTCCCACCAGGACCCTTTGGTGGGGCCGCTGCGTCTGGGGGCCATTCCCACATTAAGTCCGTATCTTATGCCCCTGATACTGAAACCGCTGAAAAAATATTATCCGCAGATAAAGCTGGTACTCTCGGAAGAGCAGACGGAAACGCTGCTGCAGCGACTTGCCAAACATGAAATTGATGCCGCTTTACTGGCAACACCCGTTAATGAGGCACAATTTGTAAGCTTGCCGTTATTCAACGAGCCTTTCTGGCTGGCGCTTCCCAGTGAACATTCGTTGGTAAAAAAAGTCAAGATTAATCAGGCCGATCTGGATAATGCGGATCTGCTACTGCTTGCGGAAGGTCATTGTCTGGCGGATCGGGCGATGCAGGTTTGTCACATTCACGAACGCGGGGCGCAGGGGGATTTAGCCGATTTACGGGCAGCAAGCCTGGAAACATTATTACAAATGGTAGCCACGGGGTTCGGTTGCACATTGTTACCTGCGCTGGCTCTAAATTCTATTTCACTCAAAGGTAAGGGGATTGTGGTGAAAGCACTTCAACTGCCAGATACCTATCGGCAGATTTCACTTGTGTACCGGCGCACTTTTCCTCGCCAAAAGGTGCTCGAAGTGCTTGCGGAGCTGGTGTTAAAAAATTTGCCGGAAAATGTGAAGTGCCTTTGAATTTGGTAAAGTGAAAAGCTCGCTTGTTTCCTGATAAAGGTAATCGAGGATGAAGAATAGTTTTAAAATTATACAAAAAATTAAAAATATTACGTTGCAAAAAATTATAAAATAAACTGTCTCGCATGTGTTGTTTAGTACAAAGTAGTAATGTGTCGGTGCTATTACAAGGAAATATTAATTAATTCGCTATGCATAATATATTTAAAAAATTTGCAACAATAACTTTATTAGCTTTTTTACTATCAGCTTGCAGTACGGTTAATAAGGTAAAAGTTATTTTACCGGTGTCATGGTTAGACATGGAAAAAGTTGATGAAAATGTTTATGTCGATACGGACATGCCGGAAAGTCAAAGACAGGATTTGCTAACTAAAATTTCGCTGGCTAAAAATAATGTGCAAGCAATTTGGGGTGAAGTGCTATCTACGCCAGTTATTTTTGCATGTTCTAGTAAAACATGTTTTGAAAATTTAGGTGGCGGAGCCAGAGCGCATCAAGTATCTAATTACATTGTCTTATCACCCCGCGCACTGAACGCTGAGTTGATTAGTCATGAATGGTCACACACGGAAATGCTAAAAAGATTAGATAGTGTTTTTGGTGATAGCGATGTCCCGAGCTGGTTTAATGAAGGAGTGGCGGTTGTTGTAAGTAATGAACCAAGACATAATGAGCAGGCGTGGAATAAAGTGGTAGAAAGGAATTTGCCTTTCCCGCAAACAAAAGAACTTGAAACTCTGGGTGACTGGAATGCATCAGTGGGAAAATATCAAAAAAATATTGATCCAAATGAAGTTGTTGTTGTTTACGCAACGGCGGGACATATTGTCAATAACTGGTATAAAAAACATGGGAGCCAAGGCTTAACGGCGTTAATTAATGGGGTAAAGGAGGGGCGGTCATTTATGATTTTATATAATGATTTATGATATAGAATTAGTGCGATTTGTCAGCGCCATTTATCAGCTCAATTTATCAGCTCAATTTATCAGGGTTAAATATTAATCAGCATCCGGCCAGACATCTTTATTGTCTTCAGATTTTTTCTGGTTTTCAGGCAGCAACGGATCATCATCATCCATTAAAATCCGATTAGCATCGCCTTCCAGGTCATCATACTGACCACTGCGAACCGACCAGATAAAAACCCCAACACCAATCAGGCCGAGTATTATCATCAGTGGAATTAAAGCGTATAAAACGTTCATAAAGTCTCTTGTTGGTTGTCTATCAGTTAATCTTTATTATTAAAGAGTGTACGTATGCGCGAAGCATTGCCAATCACCGCTAATGAACTTATTGGCATGGCAATAGCAGCAAATAACGGGGTAACAAAGGCCATCATTGCCAGTGGCACCATTACAATATTATAGGCTATCGACAGGCCAATGTTCTGTCGAATCGTGCGTAGGGTACGTCGTGATAATTCCGCTGCCAGACGAATTTTATCCAGTTCATTGCTGAGCAAAACAATGTCGGCGCTTTCCATGGAAACATCGGTGCCGGAACCAATCGCGATACCCACATCAGCTCTGATGAGTGCCGGGGCATCGTTGACACCATCGCCAATCATGGCAACCTGCTGTCCCTGTTTTTGTAAATTTTGTATGACCTTGTCTTTCTCCTGCGGCAGCACTTCTGCAATCACATTCATGCCGCCGAGTTCTTCAGCAATGGCTTCAGCAACCGCCTGTTTGTCGCCACTTAATAGTGTGAGCTGGATGCCCGCCTGTTTTAAATTAATGATTAATGTTTTTGCATCGGCTCTTAGCTGATCCGCTATAGCCACAAATCCGCAGTGTTGTTTTTCAATGGCGATGTGTACACAACTGATGCCTTTTTTTTCCAGCTCGGCAGAATCGTTTAAATAGTTATGCTGTAATTCAATGTTGTTTTTCTGTAGCCATTTTATATTACCTACGAGAACGTTTTTCTGATCTATTTCACCGCTAATACCGTAACCGGGTTTATTAATAAAGTGATGGGCTTTTTGCGGATCGGGAGTTATATGTTGTGCTCTGGCTTCATTGACAATAGCACTGGCAATAGAGTGTTCAGATAAACTTTCCAGGTGTGCAATGGTTTCTAATACCTGTCGCTGATCTTCATGGGTGGTGATTTTTTTGACCCGCATTTTTCCCTCCGTGAGGGTGCCGGTTTTATCGAATACAAAATGTTCAATGGTGGATAAATATTCCAGCACCGCACCATTTTTTATGAGTAAGCCGTTGCGCGCAGCGAGGCCTGAAGCCACCGCAATTGACATCGGGGTTGCCAGACCAAATGCGCAGGGGCAGGTAATAATTAATACTGAAGTGGCGGCGAGCAGTGCGTGTTCAATGCCGTTATTAAACCAGAACGCGAAAGTGAGTGTGGCGAGTAATAATGTCACCGCAACAAACCAGGGAACAATTTGATCTGCAATACACTGAATAGGCGCTTTACTGGCCTGGGCTTCTTCAACCAGGCTGATGATTTTTCCCAGTGAAGTATTGCGCAGGGTGGCGGTCACTTTTACGCTTAGGGTGTTTTCAATATTAACGGTACCGGCTGAGAGTTTATCGTTTATGTGTTTTTTAACCGGCGCCGCTTCACCACTTAAAAGTGCTTCATCAACAGATGAATTTCCGGATATAACTATGCCATCAACCGGAATTTTATCGCCGGGTTTAACTAAAATGATTTCATCTTTCTGGATGGCTCTTATCGGTACAATATGGGTTTCATTGTCGCGTACAACGTGGGCTACTCTGGGCTGTAAATCCATCAGGCGCTGGGTAGCATCAACCGCATGTCGTTTTGATTTTGCTTCAAGAAAGCGCCCGACCAGAATAACAAAAATAAAATTTACCACCGTATCGTAATATACTTCGCCGACGGTGGACTGGCTGATCGTAATAAAAACTGAGTAGCTGTAGGTGGCGGTGGCACCAATAGCGATGGGTACGTCCATGGTGAGGCTGGCATTTTTTAAACTGCTCCAGGCGCCTTTTAAAAATGGCCAGCCGGAATAAAACAGGGTGGGTGTGGCTAATAAAAAACCTACCCAGTGAAACAGTTGTTTAAACTCACCTTTATCCGCGCCGCTGTATAATGCAATTGAAACCCATAACAGATTCATCATTGCAAATGCAGCAAAGGCCATGCGTAATAATAATGTGCGATTTTGTTTTTTAATCAGGCCTTCTGCACTCTCAAGATTAAACGGGGTGGCGGTGTAACCAATATTACCAAGGTGTTCGATGATACTGGAAATTTTATTCAGACTATTGTCCCAGCGAATAAATAAACGCTTGTTAGCTAAATTTACCTTTACATCAACTATGCCGGGTAATTTCGCCAGGCTGCGTTCTATTAACCAGACACAGGCAGAGCAGTGAATGCCTTCGACCATTAAATGCATGTCACGAACGTTGCCTTTGCTGTGCACAAATTCACTTTGTATTTCATCAATATCGTAAAGTTTTGTTTCCTGGGGTGGCTCCGGTGGCGGGGCAAGTAACTGACCATCCGGGGTGCGTTGATAAAATCCTTGCAGGCCTGATTCATAAATCATTTCGCAAACTGAATTACAACCGTGGCAACAAAATTCCCGGGACTGATTTTGAATGATTTGTGTTACGCGATTTTTTTTATCAACGGGGAGTCCGCAGTGGAAGCAGGGGGAGGTAGTTAATGGGGGATTTGTCATTGATGAAAAGTATACTTACAGAATTAGTTTTGTATTTTATCGTTAAAGGGGAAACTTAAAACAACGCCGTCATTCCCAATACAGGTATTCGAAATGACATTGAATTGAATTCGCTTCTCGATTTTATTTTTCGGTAACAATACTAGCACGTCGGGTAAAATCATATTTATTATCATCACGCACAACAACTGTGGTGATTTCCCAGATACCTTTTAAAGGATAGGTCATATAGCCTTCATAAATTCCCGCATCTATTTCTGAAAGTTCCACGGTAAAATCTGCGGATGCATCGGAGGGACGGTAAGCCATTATTTTTACATTCGCAGCGGTTAGGGGTAAGCCCGCTTTATCTACCATGGTTAAACGATACAGGGTTTTGCTATTTAAAACAGGGGTATTTGGAAAAACGGTCTGATATGACCAGCCGAGTGCAGCACGAGCGGTGCGGTATTTAACCAGGTTTTCTTCGTAGTCTTCGGCTTTCTCGTAATAGTTTTTATCGACCAGCCCCGGGTTGGTGATAAACGCCAGACTGATAAAGCCAATATTCACCGCCAGCACAACAGCGACTAATAACAGCCAGCCAATTACCCAGGGATTTTTTAACGCTTTAGGATTATCCTGGGATACCTTCTGTGAAAATGAATTTTTACTCATGCTTATTTCGCTCATCTGATTACCTTGCCGATTATACTTTATTTACTGTTCTATTTTTAGAGGTGTCTTAATATTTGGGGGCGTAAAACATACTTTGATATTCAATTGACTCCCCAAATTCCTGATAAGAGTCAATTGTAAAGTAAACTGGAGTACGGGCTTTGTGAATGTTCTTTTTATTCACCAGTAAAAATACTGTAAACGAAGAGAGTTTGCTCGGCGGCAGCGTCATCTTTTCTCGAATGCCTTTAGTCACTATGTCTTCAGCTCCGCTAACGGTAATGCTGACATGCATTTCTTTATCGGTTTTATTGAGAATTTTTAATTCATATTTATTCTGAATATCGCCACTGCTCATTTGAACAAACAGGGGCTGGCGTTCATGAATAACTTTTAAATCAAATGTGCCCAAATGAGTTAAGCCATATAAAAGTCCGCTCAATGCAAACACAATAATGCCTGTGTAAATTAAAACCCGTGGGCGTTTGTGAAAAGGTTTAACTTCATTGCCTTTTATTTCATTCATCGATGCGTAACGAATCAGTCCGCGGGGTTTACCAATTTTATCCATTACCGAATCGCAGGCATCTAAACATAAACCACAGGTGATACAACCTTCCTGCTGGCCACCGCGAATATCGATGCCGGTGGGACAAACTGCAACACATTGATTGCAGGAAATGCAATCTCCATTGCCTTCAACTACATTGCCTTTGGTCAGTTTTCCACGGGGTTCGCCGCGGGCAATATCGTAGGTGGGTAATACGGTTTGAGTATCGTACATTACACCCTGAATACGGGCGTAGGGACATAACCAGAAACAGGTCTGTTCGCGCATAAACCCGGCAAGAATATAGGTGCCAAGGGTAAACGTGATTAATAAAACGTAGATAAATATGCCGGCCTGTAGAGTAAAAATATCAATCCATAACTGGTAGGCTTCGGTGAACCAGGCGGTAAAGGATATGCCGGTGAATAAACCAATTGAAAGCCATGCACTGTGTTTAATGATTTTTATGCGAATTTTACGTGCATCCCACGGGGCTTTTTCCAGCTTACGTCGTTTTGTGGGTGCACCCTCCAGCTTCTCTTCGATAAAAGTGAAGATGTCGGTCCAGATTGTCTGGAAGCAGAAGTAGCCGCAAAATACGCGTCCGGCAATCGAGGTAATGGCGGCGAGTAAAATCGCGAAGAATAATAAAATTAAGGCAAGTAACCAGACGTCCTGTGGCAGGATAGTGATATCAAAAATTTGAAATTTACGGTTCGGAACATCAAATAAAACAGCCTGTGAACCATCCCAACGCAAATAGGGGCCGAAAAAATAAACCAGCCAGACCGTCATGGCTTTCCATTTTAAATTACGAAAATGCCCGCCCATGCGTTTTGCATGTATGATTTCATCGCCGGTATTTACATGCCAATGATCGGCTTCTTCGTATAATTCAGCTGCGCTTTTTTCGCAGTCTTCATTTTCAATCGTAATTTTTTCGTCCACTAAAATCTCCGCTGGGACAGTTGTTTGATTTGTATCTCTCCTCTTAGAAAAAGAGGGGTTGGGGGAGATTTAAAAATAATCAGTTAGCTACAATATTTTGACTGTGTAGAAAACATGGGCATTTTAAATCCCCCTCAGCCCCCCTTTTTCCCCTTTTTCTAAGAGGGGGGGGGGAGCTTATGTTTGTTTTGTTATGATACTTTTTATAAATACCATAACAAAACAAGGTTTTTCTAACGCCTGAAATAACAAAAGGGGCCTTGGCCCCTTTTGTCTTTTTAAGCCGTTCAATGATGGCTTGGCGGATGGTTCATAATCTTGCGTATCCAGTATCCAGCATCATGTATCCAGCATCATGTATCCAGCATCATGTATCCAGCATCATGTATCAAGGGAAACCGATAAACACAACCATTGTCGCAACTATTGCGCCGATTGATCCTATAACGACTGCATCCATTTTTACCTTCCCGGGCCTTAGAGGTGCCCTTTACTTTAAATTCAGTAAAATGATAATGGGTCGTCGTTAAGAGATTACATGCTTATTGACCACCGCCCAGTTTATGCACATAAACTGCCAGCTTTTTGATCTCTGTCGCGGATAATTTACCGCCACCAAATGCGGGCATTACCGCATTTCGAGATTCAGAATTTGCCGCATCATTTACGCCGAATTTTATCGTGTGCTTAATACTGGTAAGTTGGTCTGCAGCTGCGAAACGGTAAATTCCATCAATAAGATTAGCTGAGCCCATAAATGAAAGACCTTTAGCATCTGCACCGTGGCAGCCAACACAACCGGCTTCCATATAAGCTGCATTTTCCATGACTTTGCCTTCATTAATTGACGCTGCAAGTGAATCTATTTTTGCATCATCGAGCATTGCCGCGTGGCCCGGCATCATACCCTGACGTCCGCTGTTAATAGAGGTTTCAATATCAGTAATCGTACCGCCGTATAACCAGTCATCATCTGCCAGTACCGGGAAACCTAAGTTACCCTGACCACCAGCACCATGACAGGCTGCACAGTTATCACCGAATAATACTTTACCCGATGCGGTTACATATTTAGACAGTTGATCGTCAGCTAAAATATCTGCGGCGCTCATGTCTTTTATTTTATTTTCAAATGGTGCACGTACGTTTTCAATTGACTTCATGTCCTGACGATATTCGCCCAGTGAAGTCCAGCCCAGTAAGCCTTTAAAATGCGTGTTAATCATTGGCCATGAAGGGTAGAGCAATGTGTACACAATTACGAAGATCCAGCTTGCGTGAAAGCCAATGGTCCACCAGGTCGGTGGCTCGTTGTCTAACTCGCGCAGATCATCGTCCCAGAAGTGCCCGGTATTATTTTCACCGGGGTATTTATTTTCTTCATCACTCATTTCTTTGAGTCCCCTTTAGTTGAGGTCGAATGTGTTGAGGTCAAATCGTCCATATCATTATCTTCATCAAAAATAATGGTACTTTTCGATTCTAATTTCTCTTTGTTCTTTGGATTAAACGTATTGACATACGCCCAAACCATTAGAAAGAACACGCCAACGGTAATGATGAGGCCCGCCCAGTCATTAAGCGTCATAGCTGCCCAGTCGGTCTGGAGTATGTCCATAGTAAATCCCCTTGAATCGATTAACGGTAGTCGATGTTTTCGTCAAACTTAATCATGGTGCCCAGCACCTGCAGGTAAGCAACGATTGCATCAAGTTCGGTTTTGCCTTCTACTTCTGCTGCCACCGATGCGATATCCGCATCCGTGTAAGGCGCAGGAGCATTAGGCATATTGCGCATAACATTCATGTGCTTAACCGTGTTCTCCGCATCAATCTTGTTTTTTGCTAACCAGGGATAGTTAGGCATAACAGATTCCGGTACCACGCTGCGTGGTGCTTCCAGATGCAGTCTGTGCCATTCATCCGAGTATTTACCGCCAACCCGTGCCAGATCAGGGCCCGTACGCTTTGAACCCCACTGGAATGGGTGATCGTACATAGACTCTGAAGCCAGTGAGTAGTGGCCATAACGCTCTTTCTCATCACGGAAAGGACGAATCATCTGTGAGTGGCAAAGGTAGCAACCTTCGCGCAGATAGACTTTACGACCCATCAATTCAAGCGGCTTATAAGGGCGAACACCGTCACCCGCCTGCCAGTCATTCAGGGTTTGACCTTCCTGACGATCCCAGAGAATTTCTTTGTGCTGGTTGTGTTCCATGGTTTCATCGAGATAAAACAGTGGAACAATTTCAACGAGACCACCAACAGACACCAGACCCAGCGTAATGAGGATCATAATGACAACGTTAGTTTCAAATTTATACTGAATAGGACCGGTTTGATTATTATCAGACATTATATTAGCCCCCCCTTAAACGGTAGCTGTCGCAGCTTCAGCTGGTTTTCTAGCTGTTGCTGTAAGAATTGTCATAATCACGTTGTAAAGCATTACAACCGCGCCACCCCAGTAAATCAGTCCGCCCACTGCGCGCATGGCGTAGTAAGGGTGCATTGCTGCAACCGACTCTGCAAAAGTGTAAGTTAGCGTGCCGAACTCGTCGTAGTCACGCCACATCAATCCCTGCATAATACCTGATACCCACATCGAAATGATGTATACCACGGCGCCTATTGTCGCCATCCAGAAGTGTACGTTAATCAGACTTTCAGAATACATTCGGGTATTCCACAGTTTCATCACCAGGTGATAAATTGCCCCCGCTGCAACCATAGCAACCCAGCCTAATGCACCTGAGTGTACGTGACCGATAGTCCAGTCTGTGTAGTGCGAAAGCGCGTTAACTGTCTTCGCAGACATAACCGGGCCTTCGAAAGTAGACATGGCGTAAAAAGCTAATGAAACGATCAGGAAGCGTAATATATAGTCAGTACGTAATTTGTCCCATGCACCTGACAGCGTCATCATACCGTTGATAGCACCACCCCATGAAGGAATGATCATCGCCAGAGAGATCGCCGCACCAACTGAACCGGTCCAGTCAGGAAGGGCTGTGTATTGTAGATGGTGAGCACCTAACCATACATAACCGAAGGTCAGTGCCCAGAAGTGGATAACCGATAAACGATATGAGAAAACCGGGCGACCCGCCTGCTTGGGTACGAAGTAGTACATAATGCCGAGGAAACCAGCCGTTAGATAGAAACCAACCGCGTTGTGTCCCCACCACCACTGAATCATCGCATCCTGAACACCGGAGAAGATAGAGTAGGAGTTGAACATATCAACCGGTACCGCCAGGCTGTTAACTACATGCAGTAGCGTGACCATCACCATCATCGACAGGAAGAACCAGTTAGACACATAGATATGTTTTGTCTTGCGGATTGCCAGTGTCATCACGAAGTTGAAGGTGTAAGCCAACCAGACGACTGCAATTAACAGATCGATAGGCCATTCCAGTTCTGCGTATTCTTTAGACTGTGTGATACCCAGTGGCAGTGTAATAATTGCCGCTACGATAACGGCTGTCCAGCCCCAGAATACAAACCAGGCTAACTTGTCACTCCAGATACGCACACCACAGGTACGCTGTACCGAGTAGTATGACGTAGCCATGAGAGACATACCCCCAAAAGCAAAAATAACCGCATTGGTATGGAGTGGGCGTAGTCGACCGAACGTTAATTCAGCGATGTCGAAATTCAGAAAAGGCCAGGCCAGTTCTGAGGCGATATAAACACCGATGCCGGTGCCAACCACTAAATAGATAACCGCCGAAACGACAAACCATTTAATGATTTCAAAGTTGTACTTCTGATCAAGCGAAGCTTGCACGAGAACGTCTCCTCTGTGAGTTTTATGCTGCGAACAGCAACCCAGTTAATACGGTGAATATAAGACATGAGAACCTTATATAGACCAAAAAAATACGGCTATCATGCTAACGCCAGTTGAAGTTGTTAATTACTGCTTATGCAGGCTATAACTGCCTGTTTTTACTTGTTTTTAGCAAGCCAGTAAAATGATCATTTCAATCTGAGTTTTCTAATACAGGAAATTTTTAAAATTACCTGTATTGTTTTGATAACCGGTTAATTTAATGTGTAAGCTGATTTAGTCTGCAGAACTCCCTGGCAGACCATGGGTCTGAATTTGTTCCTCAGGACTCTTTAATTAACAGCTGTACACGTAATCGGGCGGAATTATATTCAAAACTCCCCGTAGCTTACTGATATATATCAAGGTAGAGATTGATTTAGGTCAATTCCCCCTATCTTCAATATAAGTATATAGCTATATTAATATATGCTTTTCCAGCGGCACGTATTATACATAAACTGAATTAAAATAGAATCACCGTCTTGTGTGAGAGGGCATAAAAGTTTAGGCTTTTGTCCTCGAATTTATGTGTTTAGAAGGTTATACAAATGGCTTCAATAGTTCAGCTAATGGATGGCGTAGTCGCTAATCGCTTTAATATAGAGGGTAGTGGGCTGAAATTTGGCCGAACCAGTGTTAATCAGGTGACGATTGATGATCTGGCGGTAAGCTCCGAGCATGCACAGATAAATATCCTGAAAGACGAACAGGGCGTGCTTAAATACGTTTTAGAAGACCTGGGCAGTACCAATGGTAGCTACATTAACGAGCAGAAAATTGATGGGCCACAATTGCTCAGGCACAAAGATATCTTACGCATTGGCTGGAATAACTTTACCTTTATGAATGATGATGAGGTGGATCTGGAAAAAACCCGGGTGGTAAAGAAGAGCTGGATACCCGGGGTTTATTACAGTAAAGATTAGTTTTGCTATCAGTTCCCTTACATCGGGGACAGACCTCGCTTTTTGAGCTCTGTCCCCTGTTGTGATGCCATCAAGCGTTTTACGAAGTCGGCTCACTACCCTGTCAGCGCTTGGGGGTATGGGGTAAGGGGACAGAGCGGAATGGCACTAAGTTAAGCACCTTTAGCACGGTATTTACTCCTGTGATTTATCACTTTCATTTCATGGCGTGGGGCCGTTAAAAGCTGGAACGGCTTGGGTCTTCGTTTCACCGCCCTTGGCTCACT